>Ga0209396_1000510_pt1 | contig 45725 bp, 26 predicted proteins | sample GOMGulsemesocosm_6_FD_184638 | JGI IMG/M metagenome (GOLD analysis project Ga0209396, IMG submission 184638) | Methane-oxidizing microbial communities from mesocosms in the Gulf of Mexico - GOM8C Gulf of Mexico (SPAdes) (version 2) | ecosystem: Environmental > Aquatic > Marine > Cold seeps...
ATCAAAACAGACGCGCCCTTATAGCGAGGCTGATTCAATACGAAGTCCGGATTCAATGGACGACCTGAATTATCCGCATCTGGCTGACCTTCATCAAGGTAGCGTAACTCATCAAACAAATTAGGGCCAAAACCACTACGCTTGATCGATTTTAAAAACTGCTTCGGAATAATCATATCCGTATCGATATTGGCACGATCCATAGGAGCGACAATACCGCTTTGCTTAATAAATGCTTTCATAATATTGCTCCTTACTTTACCAAATCAAATTGACGAACATCAACAAAGTGACCTGCAATCGCTGCAGCCGCGGCCATTGCTGGACTTACTAAATGCGTACGACCGCCATAGCCCTGACGACCTTCGAAGTTACGGTTAGAAGTAGACGCGCAATGCTCTCCGCTACCCAACTTATCGGCATTCATCGCCAAACACATAGAGCAACCTGGCTCGCGCCATTCAAAACCAGCTTCTATAAAGATCTTATCCAAGCCTTCTTTTTCAGCTTGCTCTTTAACCAAACCAGAACCCGGAACCACTAACGCCTGAATAACAGATTCAGCAACCTTATTGCCTTTCGCAACAACCGCTGCAGCGCGTAAATCTTCAATACGGCTATTGGTACAGGAGCCAATAAATACACGATCCAAACTAATGTCGGTAATCGACTGACCTGGGGTTAAACCCATGTATTCATAAGCACGGGTAAAACCACTGCGCTCTACATCGTCTTTCGCATCTTCTAAGCGAGGTACGAAACCATCAATCGTCGTTACCATTTCAGGAGACGTGCCCCAAGTAACCTGCGGCTTAATGTCTTCGGCTTTAACTTCAACAACTTTATCGAATACAGCATCATCATCAGACTTCAAATCAGCCCACTGATCCAACGCCATCTGCCAATGATCGCCTTTAGGAGCAAAGTCGCGACCTTTAACGTATTCAGCCGTTAACTCATCAAACGCAACCATACCCACACGAGCGCCCGCTTCGATTGCCATATTACACATGGTCATACGACCTTCCATGCTCATACTGCGAATCGCGCTGCCGCCAAACTCCATCGCACAACCGTTACCGCCAGCCGTACCGATTACACCAATAACGTGCAAGACAACGTCTTTACCCGTAATGCCTGCGCCTAACGTGCCATCGACGTTAATTAAAAGGTTCTGCATTTTACGCTGAATCAAACACTGAGTTGCCATTACATGCTCAACTTCAGACGTGCCAATACCATGAGCCAAGGCCGCAAACGCACCGTGTGTTGCTGTGTGGGAGTCACCGCAAACCACTGTCATACCTGGCAAAGTAGCACCCTGCTCTGGGCCCACTACGTGCACAATACCTTGGCGCTTGTCCATCATATCGAACTGCGTAATACCAAATTCGTTGCAGTTATCGTCCAAGGTTTGAACCTGAATTTTTGATACTGGATCTTGAATTCCTTGAATACCTATATCGCGCTCTGTCTTCGTCGTCGGCACGTTATGATCAGGCGTTGCCAAGTTTGCACTTAGCTTCCAAGGCTTACGCCCAGCAATACGAAGGCCTTCAAAAGCCTGTGGCGATGTTACTTCGTGAAGTAGCTGACGATCGATGTAGATTAATGCGGTGCCGTCGTCACGCTGCTTAACCAAGTGTGAATCCCACAACTTGTCGTATAAGGTTTTTCCTGGTGCTGTCGCCGTTGTATTAGCTGTCGTACTCATAACAATGCTCTCTCAGATACTCTGTATGATTTACTAGGTATGTTTTCTTTATGTACTCATCATACGAAAGAATAACGAATAACTCCAATTCATATTATTCATAAAGTGTATTACTATTTGGAATGCGCCTTTTAATAAAGAAAGGATGACACATCAAACGGGCATCGAAATATGGACATTCAAGCACTCACTGCCTTTATCGCCGTAGCAGAACTGCAATCATTCTCACTGGCCGCAGAGCAGCTATACCTAACTCAGCCAGCGATCAGCAAGCGCATTAAAGGCTTAGAAGAGCAACTCAACAGCCCATTGTTCGATCGTCATAACCGCAGCTTAAGCCTAACCAATACCGGGCTTTCTTTATTACCGAAGGCCCGTGAAATAGTGCAATTGGTGAGCGATACTCGACTTTCCATGCGTAATTTAAACCAACAGGTCGAAGGTCGACTCAAACTTGGCACCAGCCACCACATCGGCTTACATCGGTTGCCACCCTACCTGAAGTCGTTTGTCAGCCAGTTTCCTCAGGCCGAATTGAATCTAAGTTTCATGAACTCAGAGTCGGCGTATCAAGCCATCGCCCAGCGCCAAGTTGAGCTGGCATTGACCACGCTGGAAGCGTCACACAATAACGACCTACCCGAAGGCATTATCAGCGAAGCACTCTGGCAAGATGACATGGTCTTCGTATGTGCGATAGATCACCCTCTCAGCGCCTTAGAGCACCCGACACTAAAGGATTTGAGTGCTTACCCCGCCATTTTACCCGAGGCCAATACCTTCACTTTTAAATTGTTAGCCGAACAATTTAAACAACAAAATCTGACACTGAACGCCCCGATGCCAACCAACTATTTAGAAACGATTAAAATGTTGGTGTCCGTTGGCCTCGGCTGGAGCCTACTGCCTGAAACCATGCTTAGGTCTCTAGCTGACAAGACCGAAGAAGCGGGCTTAATAGCGATCAACATCGATCAGGTTAAGCTTACGCGCCCACTAGGATTACTTTATTTACAAGGTCGAACCCTGTCTAACGCTGCAAAAGCTTTTATCGCTCTCATAAAGGCCTAAACTATTGATATAAGGCAACTCAAATAAAACACCTTGGGTTACATTATCTTGAAGTACTGCAAAGACTGGGCTTTTACCTTTGCAGTCGATCAATCATTCAAGGAGCTTATCATGCTAGACATCAACCACATCTTAGTCGTACTCGACAGCGACCATCCAGAACAGCACGCATTTGATCGCGCGCTAGCATTAGCCAGCTCCCTCAAAGCCGACATCACTATTTTAGGCAGCTGCTTCGAAAGCTACTGCGAAGAAAATTCTTCATTAGAAATAGAGACCAAGCACCAAATAAAATCGGCACTGATTAATAATTGCGACTTATGGCTAGAAAGCTTTGCTAGCGAAGCTGAACAACAAGGCATTGAGATATCAACCGAAGTTCATTGGCAAAAGAACCTTCACAATGCTGTAATGGCCTCCATGAACACGTCAAACTTTGACCTAGTCATTAAAGCAACCCACCCCCATAAAGGCATCGTCGATCGCATTTTCACTCATAGCGACTGGAACCTATTACGTCACTGCCCAGCACCGGTATTGCTGGTTAAATCCTCTAAGCCTTGGGCCAATAATCGGATACTGGCGTCTATCGATGCAACCTCTCATGACGAAGGCCACCGCCTGATCAATGAAAACATTCTAGATTTTGCTGAGCATCTAGCCGATCACTTTAAGACAGATCTACACCTGGTTAACTCCTACCCAATGGTCGCACTTGCCTTTGCCATGGTGCCGGAAGTTACCGCGCCTGACGACATTCAGAAGTACATCACTGAGCAGCATAGAGATAAGTGCGAACGTTACGCCGAAAAATACAACATCAACGATGATCACATACACATCACCGAAGGCGACCCCGATGACGTTGTTGAAATAATGGCGAAAGAAATTGATGCCGACGTCATCGTTATTGGAACCGTTGCCAGAGAAGGTTTATCAGGAGTATTACTAGGCAATACCGCAGAACGAATTGTCGACCGCGTAAATGCAGATGTTTTGGTTATTAAGCCGCTTGATGGGGTTAAACCAGAGATTTCTTAATAGTTGAGGTAGCACTGAAAAGTTAAAGCATACTTTCAACCCACATATTCTCGACCGAGCTTATGTGGGTTAGCTAGGTGAAATATAAAATGTTCTAATTACGCCTGCCGATCAACTTCTTCGTTATGCTCATTAATGTCTGCCATAACTTCATCAGCAACATAGAGAGGCACCTGAAAGAACTCTTTTAATAGCTCAATCTGCTGAAAGAATTCAAATAAGCCACCATGATTCAATACCGTACTTCTTTGCTTACCATCATAAACGAAGTTCAGTTCATACACCGAGTAAACCCCGCCGCCCCCAGAATTATACGACTGCTGCTTACAAATCACCTGCATACATCGAACTCGATCAAAACTTATAAGGCCCGTCCCAAGAAGCACTTCGTTAGATTTGGTTCTCACCATAAAACTACCAAAGCTGATGAAGTAAAACGCAACATTTAAGACTACCGCAGCCATTAGAATCAACGTGCCCGCATTCAACAAATCAAAGGGGGTGAACTCTCCAGCATGGTTAGCACCGATCAACGCAAACGACATATAGAGCAGAGAAAACATCACAACCGGATAGGTAAATACCTGATACCGATAGGTCGATTTAAAGGCAAACAAACCATCTCTTACCTCAAGCCACCTTCGATTATTCTTTGGACTTCCAGAGATACCCTCGGGCTTCCAAGATATATTAATAGACTCATCGGCGAGAGATTTAGATAAAAGTCCGTCGATAGAAATAGGCGTCATGACTTTCGGCTTATCACTCGATCCAAAAATAACATAAGCCAACACCGCAGGAACAAAATAGGGCACATACTGAAGTAATTGCCCTAAAACCGTTTGATATGAAACCTCAGCCCCGTCGAGCAACTGAAACAACACGTTCAATTTCGAAGTGGATGCTGCATCTTGAATAATAAAAAAGATAGGAATCCATACGGGCATTCCTACGAGAAGATAGAATAAAAACTTCCCAAGTATCTTTTTCATAAACACGCGACTGCATTAATCATCATAAACAATCAAAATCAACTAGTTGATACATCATGAAAAACCAAAGAAACAGCATTTTTATCCGCACGATCAATGCGGCACTGAACAAAACTGCCGGGCATTAACTTAGCAATTAAGTTACTTGGAATCTTCATCTGCTTTACCACCTCATAAGGTGAATCATACTGATCTGAAAATACTTGTAAAATTAAGCTGTAACGTCCCTTCTCTTCTGATTCAGTTAACGATTTAACCTGAGCATTGGCAGCGATATCATCACCCGACACTTCGTTTATCGACGCAGCACTGGCATCTGCAATAATTTTCTGTAAATCCGAAGAAGAAGCTGCGAATGTTGAATTCATAGCAGAGCTGTCTTTAACAGGCTCCACCTCCCCCCTTACCACCGCATAATCAACCACGACTTCCTCGGGCTTACCAGGATTAAACTTCAGCGGAATTCGGCTTCCTTGCGGGTAACGGAACTGAAATTCAGGCTCAAGGCACTTTATCTCTTGCTGTTGATCGCCATATGAAACCAAAATATCAATCAGCCACTCTTTACCGACTCTAATTTTGGAATGTCCCATCGCTTCAACAGTCCCCCACTCTCGGTTAATACATCGAGCACTTTTGCGATGAAAGCGGAAAGCCAGCAGCATATAAGCCGCCCAAAGTGCAATGAAAAAACCATAGGTTTTCAGCACCATAGGCAGCCAAGACTCACCTAAAGTGCCAAAAGCCGAATAACCTTTATATAACATGGCAGAAGTAATCATCATCACAATTACAAGCCATATTGTTACTTTAATGCGATTGAGCCCTAAGTACATACACCCACCTTTTATTCGCCACTAGCAAGGAAACTTAATAGTCATTCGAAGTTTCCACATTACATACCCCATGAAATATAGCCTTAGAGTGATCATCTTCAGCATAGCGAATATCAACAATATCCCCTACGCTCAACTGAAACGCCAAGTCCGAATTCAAATCTCGGAACCATGCTTCTAGCCCTAAATACTCAATTCGTAGATCTGTTAAGTTTTTATTATTCACACGCATTGCAGATTGTTTAATTTCAAGAACCTTACCTTGCGTAATTTCTTTGGCTTTAAAGACGTCAACATACAAAGCCTTAGACCAAATATAAATTATGTATAGTAATCCCAATAAACAAATCGGAATAATATAAGGATGAAAAAACTTATAATAATTTAAGTTATCGACGACAGACCATTGGCTATTCCACTGCCAATCAGGAATACCAACTTGATACCATTCCATTAACCCCAAATAAAAAGAATACGCCGTCATTAATATAGGTATCAGTCTTATCATTGCATTATCCAATCATCGTTAATTTGGCTTTAACTATATTTATCGACGCATTGATCATTCTATTTTGCGTCTTCTCTATGTTATTACTTATTTTAGTAAGATTAGTAGAGCGCTCTGTTAAATCCGCAGCTTTTCCTAATGTAACTTGACCGGAAAAAAATGTTTCTACTTTCAAACCCCCAAAGTTACTGTTCACAATCCCCCCAAATGTCTCACTTTTCATACGTATTGTCGTAGTACTATCATTCGCAAGCTTAAACCAACTATCATCACCCATTAATGTTGTTTTCTTTGCAGGGGTTGTTTCAATGATACTAATCTCAGCTCCAGCCGTAATATTCACCTCCACCTTGCCTGCTGCCATTACAGTTGTGATTTGATCCCCAGAAAGAGTTTTGGTTACTTCTTCCTTGGCCCCCATAACTGTTTGAACAATATCACCTGTTATATCATCGGTAACATTCCCAGTAATAGTCCGCGTAATATCCCCTACAAATTCTTCTGTCGTAGCACCAGTACGCATACCGTTATAATCACCTTCATGACCATATACCTCTTTACCTTCAATATAAGTGAAGGTGTCGCCATAATTATTTGTAACGAGAGCCGTATCGGAAGGTGCCTCAGGAACAGATGCTGCCGTACTTTCACGCGAAGCGCTCAAGTCAGCATGATTTTCAATATAGCGTGCACCAAAGTTATAGACTTTATGCGTGCCCGAAGCATCAGGCCCTTGTGCCCAATTCGATTCGATACCGGTGTGATAATTGTATTTATTACCAAAATCTTTACGAACAATACCCGCTTTACGTTCGTCTTCTAACTCATCATCAAATAATACTGATGCCATTCCAACGTCTGCTGCTTCTAACTTATCACCATTTAATGGAAACTGGTTTTCAGAATTTGAAGTATGATCAATATAGGCGTGATTTTCCTCATAACGCTGGCCAAAATTAAATTGTGCATTTAACCCACAATTAAAATCCACCCCATTTATTTGACTGTAGCGATCACCAAAACGGCGGCGAATATGATGCTGCCCCACAACCTCATCTACATCACTACCCGAGTCAGCACCTACCGAATCCAGCTCTTTAAGGGGGAATTGCGAGATGTAACTATGCACATCATCCATATCGTGAGTAGCGCTAACGTGTAAGTTTTGATAGGACTTCACCGTTTCAGTATAAAGAGCACCGTCAGTACGAATAGACGCATGATGCGGATTAGCATTGGTAACCGAATGCCTAACCGATTGTGAATTCTCAAGTGCGCTTTGAATAAAGGGTTTATCAGGATTCCCCCCCACAAATGACATCTGGACTTCAGTGCCAGGCGTCAGAGGCATATCAAAATGGTTGGTTCTCGCAGTGTGGCGCGCTAATCGAACCCAATGAGAGACCTTCTTCTCATCCTTCAAAAAGTCAAAAATAACCTGATATTTACCCACTTCATTACGCTGAGCAATGTTCTTTTCATCATCATCAGAATGAATACGCGCGGTTGTTGAAATTGCCTGCGGCTTGGTTATTTTATCGTGCTGCGGGCGGTATTGAACCGTGCTTGGAATGCCAGTAAATGTGGCTTCATAATGAGTCGTGCCAGCACCATCAACACGACTACTGTTATCGAGGTTATCGGCAGAATGCTGGACACTGGTTAATAATATATCGGTCTCTTCGCCATCACTATCAATGACCTTCAAGATAAAACCAGGCGCTAAGCAAGGAATACCCGTAGTACCAAAATATTCGATCGCTTCGCTTTGATATTCTTGAAGACGCACCTCAGCAATAAGGGTTGCCTCATCAATATCATCACAGCTTTCATTCACTAAATGAACGCAATTTTTTCCAGACACATCCCCAGCAAAACCAGAAAAATGCTCACTCGCTTGGTCTGGATTAATCTCAGAAATCACAACGCCTACAGGAGACGCATTAAAGGTACGTTTTAACGTGCGCACTGTATTAAAACTGTTAGTCGGGTTATTACTAATGTCTAACTTAGCCTGCGGAATAACCGTAGGATCATAATTAGAGTCATCAGCAAAAATCAGCTTCCCCTGCTGATCATGGTCAAAGTAATAATAAATACCCCAGTGATTGGCTAGGCGCGCAACAAAATCGAAATTGGACTCAGCGTACTGACAAGTAAACTGCTTGGGAGGGTAAGTCTGACTCAAGCTAAGCTGATGATCACTTAAAACATCATTACTCAACTCATCTTCTAGAATGACATCGACGGCTTGATCAACATAAATATCATACGAAACGTTCTTTGATTGGCGCCATAAAGCAGGCACCATCAGCGCAGTATAATATTTATGGGTATTAGAGCTTTGAAACTCCTCGTCAATACTTTTAAGCATACCAATGATTTCATAATCACTAGAGTAGCCTTCGATATTAGAGGTAATTATCTTACAGCCTTCTTGTACGACCGTCTGAAAATCAACACTTGATACCAAATCCTTGGCGACTTTCAGCGATAATGAAAATTCAAACATTTTTGATATGTTTTCAGTACCGCTATAAGAGACCAATTCGAATTGATCCGCGTAACTATCGGTAGAAAAGGAAAACTTTGGCTCTGACATTACCGCATCCCTGGTAGTATAAAATCGATGCGGAATTCTAACAGCTCACAAATCACAATAACAGAGAGCAAGTCACACTATTCACTTAGAGATTCAACTGAATCGCACTCTATCTGAACAATATTTACCGGCTGCCCATTGTTTTCCACCTACCGCTGAAGCATTACAGTGTGTCACAGATAAAGAGGCAATAATTAAAGCCCTATTCGACTGCTTAAAAGGGATTGGCATGAAGTCCGTAATTAGTTTATTCGGACGACTCTAAATATCAATTGTATTTATCAGCTGCTCAACTGAAAGTACTATTTACAGGGCAATCGATGAGAGCTTAATAATTACTGATGAAGAAATTCATGGAATGAGATTTTATACGTTCACAGGACTATGCATGAAATGAAGGTAAGCGGTCAGTAAACCACACTCTAGACTTCTTTCACGAGTAGCTCTTTTGCATTCCATGGCAAAAGCTGTTCGTATTCCTCAATATTTTTCACCTGAGGCATCTTAGTAAACAACAGCTGTAAATAGGCGTGCGGATTTAGATTATTTGATTTTGCTGTCTCGATAATGCTGTAAAGCATCGCGCTCGCTTTTGCACCTTTTTGGCTGTTGCTGAACATCCAATTTTTTCTTCCTATTGCAAACGGACGAATCGCATTTTCAACAGCGTTATTGTCGATATTCAAACGCTCATCTTCTACATACGCAGTGAGTTTCTTCCAGTTCTTGGCTAAATAACTCAACGCCATGCCTGTTTTTCCTTTCGGTAGGGTCGTCACTAATGATTTATCCAACCAGATCTTGAGTTTTTCAAGTTGAGGAATAGCTTCACTTTGTCTTATTGCTAATCGTTTCTCAGGATTGAGGTCTTTGATTTTCTTTTCTAACGCATACAGCTTTTTGATGAGGCTCACGGCCATATCGGCTTTGCTTGTCGCCCCTTTTTTACTGGGTGCTACTTTCTGTGCTTCAACAAACTTTCTTCGAGCGTGCGCAAAGCAGCCGGTGTGATGTACACCTTCAATACTATCGAGATGGTTATATCCCGCATAATCATCTGTTTGCAGATAACCTTGAAATTCAGGCAGCAGTGTTTTCACCACATCCGCTTTTCGGCTGCTGGCGTAATCAAATAAAACAATCGATTCCTTCCTGTTAGGATCTCCCGTTTTTCGAACCCACATATAGCTTTTACTTTCTGCTTTTTTGCCAGGCTCTTTCAATACTTGCACCGGCGTTTCATCCATATGCACATAGCCGCTTTCTAAAAGCAGATCATTCAGCAAGTTATAAAGTGGCTGTAATAGCTCACTGCTTTTAATTATCCAGTTGGCTTGGGTATTTCGGGGCAGGTGAATATTCAAGCGCGACAAAATGTTCTCGATTCGGTACAAAGGCATACCATCTTGATACTTTGCCGTTGCGATGTACGCTAGTAAGCTAGGACTAGCATTACTTTTGGAAATCGGCTGCGGTGGTAAGCTCGCTGTCTGAAGCTGACCTTCACAGTTTTTGCAGGCGTATTTTTTACGGCGATGCTGCAGTACTTGAATAACGGCTGGAACGATATCGAGTTGTTCTGACACTTCGTCGCCAATGTACTGTTTTTCACATCCACATGAGCAACGCTTTTCTTCATTCGTCAGATCATGTTCGACGATAATGCGTGGGAAATCTTTAGAGATCGGTTTTCGGCCCGCATTCGCAGTACTTGTGGAGGATACTGATGCTGTTTCTTCAGGTTCAATTGCTTCTGCAATCCAGTTCAGATCACAGGCTTCAACTTCTGCCTCATCAAACAATTCTGTTTGTGCTGGGGATTTCTCACTGCTCTTACCAAACTTATTGGCTTTGAATAACTTGACGATTTCTTCTAAACGACGAATATGGTTTTGTTGTTCTTCTGCAAGAGATTGTGCTGCCAAAACAAGTTGCTTTAACTCGTCAACATTGTCAGGCAAGGCATCTTTTCTAGCAGTATTATTAATTTTTACATTCGTCTTTTTCATGCCTGGATTATACCAGAATTAGTTCATATCCTCATAAAACAATGCCTCGTGAGGCTTACCAGTGAAGATATTTAAGCCATCTAAAAGTCGATTTAAATCCTTCCCTGAAATCGCATATGGGTTTGTGGATAAATCATCCAGCCATTTGAATCTTTGCTTTTCTAAGCGTTTATACCAGAGTACAAAGCCATTATTTTCCCAATAAAGGATTTTGATTTTATCTCGGGCTCGATTGCAAAATACAAATAAGGCGGGCTCTAAAGGGTTGAGTTCTAGCTCGTTTTCAACAATGCCTGCAAGACCGTCAATAGACTTGCGCATATCAACAATCCCCGAATATAAATAAGCCGGTGTAGACTTACTAGGCCTGATCATGAAGTACCCCAGCTTGATGCAGTGAAATCAATAAAGAAACGGCACTGCTGACGGACAGCTGAATTTTTGCACGACCGAGGAAAACCTCAGCCTTATCTGCGCTCGATGGTATAGGTCGAGGTATCGCGATAAATGAATCAGTTCCTTTATTGCCCTCAATATTTTTAGCAGCCGTTTTCTTGACCCAATAATAAAATGTACTTTGACTGATATTCTTTTGCTTTAAAAATACCTGCTTCGTTAGCCCGCTTGATTTCCATTCATTGATAATGGACTGCCACAGCTCTAGTTTTTTCATGACCTACCCTCGATTATAATTTGAGAGCAGTATGTCAGGCTTGATCAAAGGATTTTAGATGGGGTTTGTGGATCGCTTACAAATGAAGTTGCTATAACTGCTTTAAGAAAGTTAACAGGTCTGGGGGGGGTAATTAAAAATCTAGTACAAATATCCGCTTACATTTATACCCAATCGGGTTAGGCATTAATACCAAGCAAGCCATTCAGGCCATTAATTAAAATGCAATATATTTCAAATAAATAAACACCCTTTATATAGAAGATACTGAAGAAGTATTTCTGACCCTATAGAGATTCGGATATCATAGGCAACATTAACAAAAGGAAATTTTTAGAATGGTACGATTATTTAACTTAACAACCTTAATTCTTACCTTTCTCGTAATACAAGGCTGCACAAAAACGGTGGTTGTATCGTACGGCGAGATCAAACCAGATTTACGCTTAAAAAGAGAAGACATTGTTAACCTAGAGCTTGCTCAACTCAAGGAACAATACATAGGAAAAGAAGTGACCGTATCGAATTCTCGTTACGGTGGATGCGGATACCAGATGGGTATCGCCAATGCTTGTGCATCCGGCTTCGGTTTAAAAGATACCGACATTACCGACCCAGACACTCTTGCAAAAAATAGAGGGACTTATGTCAGTATATCCCTATACCTCAACTATACACTTGACTACCATCAGCGATATGTCTCGAATTTCGGCTATCCGAGAATAGTACCCGATAAAGAGCTGCTTAAGGATATGATATTCATCAAGGAAGCCGCCAATCAGGAGGCTTGTAGAAGTAAATACAACGAGTCTGCCCGCCTGCCTTCAAACCCTGACAAGCCTTGGCAGGGCTGTGAGTTATCGCAATCAGATCTGAGCTTTAGTGGGCGTATTTTTAATATTTCTAAAGAAACTTCTAAAATGTCTGGGATCACATCAATCTACCTAGACATAATTCCAACCGGATTAAAGTATTCATACCAGGAAAGTAGGTTCTTTGATTAATTTAAAGAGTCTGCTCTTTCATATAAAGCCCTATCTTATGGGGCTTTAGTCAGTGCCTTTATTTCTTCTGCGGTTAGAATTAAACGCTTCTTAATATCGGCATTACCTGCGAATAAAAAATCATCTTGTTTACATTTAACAAGTGAACTTCCAATTAAGCCGGCAAGTAAAACGCTCAGCTTTCAACCGAAAACTTAAGAAAATCAACCTATCTCAACATAGGCGCACTACCCGCCAACTCACGCGCACCATCGTCATCATGAGCCCAGTCAGTCACAAAATCTGCCCAATCATCTTCAAAGAACTTATCGCCCCCTTTGATAAATCCATCCCAGGTCGCCCAGTGGCTTAACATCATTGAAGGTTCATATCTCTTATTTTCCAACCCGTCATTAATATTATTTTCTACCTGATCCATAACTTGCTTATAGCGAATTAAAAATTTGGGAACTGGCTTTGGATACCAGTGTGAATTAGGGTCAAGAAGACCAACAGGCCCATTAATTATATAATCATCTTCAGCGCGCTGATTTTTTAAACCAGAGTCACCAGCTGTTGTAACCTTAAAACCAAAAGCCCAACTACTCACGTCATCTGCTGTTGCTGCTGGATTAACAAGGAATGGACGAAGCCCGTTTTTTCTCTCACCAGTGAGAGTTTGATAATCCAGTGAAATATGAACAGCATGGACATGGCATGATCGTCCTTTACTATAACCTTCAACAATTGACGGGTCTTTAAAATAACTAACTATTTTCTTTAAGCCAGCATCAAGGTCCTTATCTTTATTCACATAAATATTTTTATCCTTATCTCCTAGGGTGAAATTAGCGCCGGAACCCTCCCCATCGAATTTCCCAATATACTGTAAAGTGGATTTATATTTAGGGCCCGAATTATAATTCCCCCCCGTGGTTTTACCAACTTCCAATACCATGGGTACCTTCTGCCAAGATAGCCTCATCCTAGGGTAGTCATTTGTATTCAATCCTTCACTAACCAAAAGTACAACGACCTCTAAAGGCTGATCCCAGCGAAAGTCATTTTTTATCAACTCGCCTTTAAATCCATGAGACCTTTTGTTCGATAGTATTTTATTGGACTCAAAATACTCACCCGTTTTAGAATTCCGTAATAGACAATAAGCTCTAGGATTTTCAAAAAGAGGTGGATGAACCTCCCTATTCTTACCCGCTTGTAAAAAGTGTTTATTCAATAACTTTCTTTCTGAATGAGAGCCTTTTGATCCCGCAATTGAATGTGCTCTATCAACATCAATAGATAGAGGGAATTCATCTTCACCGTTGAGATATTCAACTGATTTTACACAATCCGTTCTATTGGCAAGCATTACTTCGTAGGCATAACGCATATCCCAAACACCATCAAAATTCCAATAATTTTCAAGACTTTCTGTTTTATCTTTAACATTAATATTTAACCAACTACTCACACTTCCTGCCATAGGACGCGTACCATTTATACGAGAAATACCAAACATATAATATGGGTTTAAAATAGCTCCGTATAAAGGTTCATCCTTAATTAGCAATTTTTTTTCCACAAGAACTTTTAGTGCATTTTTTTCTTCAGTTAATAGTTTCTTCTCCGCTAACTTACTAACAAACCCCTTGACTGCTGGGCCTGGTATGTTCAACCCATCTCTACGAATAGGAGCGACTTCAATGGGCACATAGCCGATTGACCCTTGCTTAATTAGCCTATTAACAGCCGTATGCTCAGGGTTCAATATCACTATAATGCGTATCTGATGCATTGGAGAAAGACTACCTTTAGCACGCAACCAAGCATCTAAAGGTACCCATCCCGATTCTGGGCTGGCATTATTAGACATCTCACGAGCAAAAATACCACAATAGACAAAGGCCTTTTCATCTAAACCAGCAAAGCTAGTTTCGAACTTCGAAGCGAATCCCTCTAAATCTTTTGCTGCTTTATAATGGATAGGGAAAAAACTCTGATATTGCGCGGTTAATACATCCTCTTTATGGGCTTTAAAATTTTCTGTCTGTGAAAATCGAATATAATCAAATCCCTGCAAAGGGCTAAATAAAGCAGTTTCACTTGCAGCTTTGTACACATCGCTAAGTAACGACAATCTCGTTACTGGGTTAATACCCGCCGCCAAATCCATTGCATCAAAACCCGTATATTTCTCTAAAGACGCATCGAACTTTTCAAACGCCGTGGCGCTGGATGATGCTAAAACCGAGTCTAGAATATCTTCTTCAATTAATGAAATCCAATGTTGCTCAATACCCACAGGTAAAGTTAGACCTGCAGGCAATTGCCAGCCGTCGTTAAGAACAAAAGTATTTATATAATCATCAACCCTGTAATACTTTAAATTCCCTTTAAAGCTTAAGTCATCTCGCCTCTTAGTTTTAGTGCCACTCCTCCAAGAATCAAACCAACCATCACTAATTTCAACAGCACAACGCATGATCAAGCGCACTAACCCATACAGTGATTCTGCTCTCAATCGATACTGACTCTGTAAAAATCGACTTCGAACATCTGAGTTACTTAAGCCGGCTAGCAGTAAAATTAAGTTATCCGCAGATTCAATCCCTTTATCATCATGGTCTTTTATCATTTTGACAAAATCTGAACCAAAAACCATTTTATCTAATAGGGCTCCTGCATCCAGAAGTAGCGAACCGGCAGCCCACAGCACTCCAGCAGCAGCGACTGTCGGATGAGGTGTACATAAGGCTATTTCAATAGCAGCTTTAATAGCCGCTTTAATTTGCTCATTTTCTTCCCTGTAAAACAAAACACTCATGGCACGAAAACGCTCTAAAGAATCCATCCCTTCTCTCGACGGAAAATATCGCCTAGAAAAAGTTGTATTAACAACCGCCTCAACCCTTCTTCGCTGCTCTCGCGTTAAACCATTACCATCATCAGTTTCACCTCGGCCTTCGACTAGAATATCAAATTCAGCACCCGCATCTTTCATGGCTTTTTTTACGGTGGTCGCACGCTTGATTGATAGTGCTAAATTATATTCTGGCTCACCTAAATCACATGCATGCCCGACCAAAACGACGCTGCAATCCTTACCGATAGCATTGGTAGCTTTAACAAAATCAGTAACGTTTTTTTTATGCGCATCAGAATCAAATGAATGGCGATCAAGAGGGAAATTGACATTGACATTAATTGTCTCTCCATTAACTTTTACGGAAGTATCGTCTCCAAAATATTGCTTATATTTATTAACCGCCTCAGTTATTTTCCCTTCTTTTTCTTTGATTACTTCCGTGGTCGTCTCATCATTAATATCTAACTGATTCAAATAGTGCGAGTATTGATAAGCTACTTCAGATAGTTTTTTAACTGAGTCCGCACCATTAGTATCGGCCTGCCAGTATCCTGATATTCCAGATGCGAAGCCTAAGCTATTTGAAATTAATCCAATCCTGCCTGCTACTTTATGCTTATCAAGAGTCTTACGAATCCTTCGTAATTTAAACCGTTTAACATCCAGCCATTGCTTAGTAGACTTTGATAGCTTTAGTTGCTTTAGCGTAGGATCGGTATTGAGCTTATGCGCAACTTTACGCCATGCCGAAGATATATCCTCGCCACTGATTTTTGCCCGCTCTTCAATCGTCTTAACGTAATCTTTATTTTTAACAGCCGCAACAACCTTGTCGAATGACTCTTCAGCCCCAGCAATCAACCCAGGTGCCACCTTTGCTAACTTTCCGAGGTCACTTTCAATATTGCCATTTGCGTCATGCAGGGCGAAAGCCATATCAATAACTTCTTTTGCACTAATCCCTCCATAAGTTGCTGTACCTATCACATCAACATTACTGACGATGTAACTACCAATTAATTTGGCTGCCCCTTGTCCGCTTTCTGCACCCAGTAGTCCTGAGACCGCTTTTGCATTACTAGTGATAAGATTAGCCCCATGCAAATATGGCGCTAATGCCGATTTCTCGCTATCAGGTACTTTATAGCTGGCTTCAAGTAGATTGCTATATAACAACGGAAATTGTTTAATCATGCTTTCTTCAAGACTAATGGCATCGCCATTAATAATTTGAAAGTCACCAGCGATATTATTAATATCAAAACGGAATTTTTCTGCGATCACATACCTTTCAATACCAATTGCCTTGAAACCAGCCTCGCCTAATTCAACTTCAATTCGATAGACCTGCTGGTAGATGCCCTCGCCTATTGCGTAATCATCCTCCCCAGCATAAAACGTCGCACAATAACCTTTGCCATCTGACGTTTCCTTAACGGTGGTACTATGCGTATCTCCTTGGCCGGCCTTCCCTTGGAAACATAAATGACCTAAATGGTTACGTATTCTAATATTAGAACCTTCATAAACACTTGATGAAAAAGCAATGACTACCGCTTTAACTCTGGGTATAAAAATAATAGGCACATGGTGGAGTTTATGCGCCTCATACCATTCACCATATGCTTTATCTTCAACATGCTTAGGTAGAGAGAATTTCAAATCAACCGGTAAAGATCTTTTGGCACTCACCTGCTCCTTTAGTTCGACATACGCACTTCCAGCTGCTGTACTGGTAAACGTTGCTAGCAACTCCCTTAAAGTGCCTGCCCAATCATCATAACCAGAACTTGCCATATGGTAGAGAGTCGAGCGTTTCGGAGGAAAATAGAGCTTAGCTTGATCAGATATGGCTTTTAAATAACCACCTGTTTCAAATGGTTTGGCAGCCGTTTGATTTTCATCTGCCTTTAATTGCGAACCCGCATCAAAGTTACAGATACGGCCTACCGAATCCGTCATATAGATTTGCATAGATTCTGTATGCGTTTCTACACTACTTGCATTTTTACCATCTTCTTTACCGATTTTAACAATGAACTTATTACCTTCATCGTTTAATGCTATTACCGTATTATTGATAGGTAAGACACTACCATCTGCAATTGTCCCATCTTCATTGACATAACCGCTTACAAGATAATATTGAGGGAGATCAATTTCACCATCTACTTGACCTGCTTTAGTACCAGTAACCATATCAATCGCTATCCTTGCTGTCGTCTTCTGAACCTAGAACCGATTCGGCATTATACAAACTAAAGTTCCCAACCACCCTTTCACCCGGCAAATTATAAATTGTTTTCCTGAGCTGATTCATCTTCGATACTGCCATGCCATAAGCTGACTTAGAATAAACTTCATCAATACCAAATATACTTTCACGATAACTCCCCACTCGCTTAGGATATGCACCTATTTCTGTATTAATATCGTCAAAAGTATAAATTCTTAGATCACCAAAGCCTTCTCTTTTTATTTTTTTAGTCGGTGCACCTAACCAATATTTCTCATCCTTGGTTAATTTTTCCCCGATAGTGCCCATATTTTTAAGTAATTTTTTACTGCTAAAATCAAACATAAATGCATTGTATTTAACATCACTTATAATAATTTTACGTCCTGCATCATACGTTTTATACAAACGAATATTAATATCTCCAAATGCCTCTTTAAGATCAGTCAATTCTTTAGTTATGATGTCAAACTGCATTAACGGAGATTTACTACTGAACAATAAAATATGATCATTCAACCATTCAAAATGAGGGTCTCCATAACCATAATCAGGAATCACCGTCACTTCCTTAGTCTCAAGATCGATTACGCGTCGCTGATATCCTTTACCCTTAGTCATTACAACCATCGCGAGATAGCGGTTACCTGGTGATCTTTGAAATTGTGTTCCACTATCTGCCCCACCAGGTAAGGGGGTATCAAAAAGCTCCGCGGTAATAACTTGCCTTAGGTCCGTACCATCGGTACGCATACTCCAAACAGCTTTATCTTCTTCAGGTGTATCGGGTGCCGCCCAAGAAAACTGCACTCTTGGCGTACTCAAAACGTCAGGATCATTCCACTGCTCTTTCTTCAGCTCATAATGCACCATATACCAATCAACATTGGCTCTTTCACTGTGCTCTATAAAAGTCGGTGGGACGGAACCTTTCGTACAGCCCGAGATATGAGTAATTAATAACGCTAAAATAATCGTCGCCATAAGGCGCATGCAAGCTTGGCTTAAGTTTTTCATCAAAATATAGTACCTCTAATATTTGGCTAATTGTTTTATGGCTTTGTTAATTTATCTAACCATTCTTCCCACTCAAACGTCTCACCAAGTAATGAAAGGTCTTCTTCTTTTTCGTTCATTATTGAAGATGTTTCAGGGGTATAAGTTATTTTTTTCAAAAGGCCGACTTCAGTCATACCTGTAAACATCGTTACAGGGGAGGCATTTGAATTCCGACTTTCACTATAAAGACTAAACTTGCCTTCTTTAGGAATATCCTCAAAAGTAGCTTTAACCCACCCATCATCAACAAATGCAGCATCACCCTTTGCATTGTTACTGCCGACGTATACGGTTTGAATCCAATCGCTATCTTCATGAACTAGTACTAATACATCATCTTTAGGCTTGGAATTATGCTTCCCGTATTCATAATTCACAATTAACGACCTCACCTCAGGAATCACATATTTAACCGCATGGACAATCACGTCATCCGCACGCGTATACGTATCAGTAACTTCTAGAGCAGAGATCAATTTATCGCTAACTGAACGACTCAAATTATTATTATCGCGAAGGTCTTTCTTAACCACCTTCATTTGATCAGTAATTGCAAAGACTTCGAAACTGTCCCCGGGCTTTGCTCTGAATATCCGACTTTCAAAATCCCACACCACGTCATTCACTTGCTGAACTGGGCGGGAATCTTGGGTCTTATTGAAAGCTACTAAAGTGACATAAGCTTTTACTGGCAGCGGCACATCGTTTTCGCTTTCTACTTCAAGCAAAAACATATGGCGTTCATCGCGGGGGGTATCGTTGACCGGAGCTACTGATTGCGTAGCAGTAGTAGGAACTTTTCGAATGATTACTGGCTTAGGTGGATCGATTCGCTTTAATAGAATACGAAGTTTATTACGCAAGGGCGGCGCGACATAATCATGCACTTCCCAACTGCCATTGATACCAAAGAAGCTGTCATTCTTTGAGTCCGTTGATTTCCAAAATACTAATGGGCGTCTAGGTTTTTCTGTATGGCGGTGCACATAATAACTTGTGCCATTCTTTAAGCTATTTAGAACGGCATAGTTTAATTCGCCCAGTGGCATACTGGTACGATCGAGCCAGCTTTGGAAGTTGGAAATACCCCGACTGCGGGCCATACCCCGAGATTTGTGTATATTGACCGCACTTTCGACATCTGACTTGGCAAAGAAAGGATCCTCCAACAAGTGAAGGTGTCGCCAAGATAAAAATTTTGCGTGAATCAATTCAGCCATCGTGTTTTTGCAACCACTGCTCATTCCATGAAGGCGGTATAATAATGTCCCAAGGCAGTAACTACAAGTGCACAATTCTCACTTTAAAACGGATTACTCAATTTAAGAAACATTAGTCAATTGAATAAAATTATCGTAATATCAGCGCCGTATACTTAAGCGAGTTCACAGGGAGGTCCGCTTGGAAATCATCCAGCCTATGGATTTAGAGGCCGGCTACCGTAGCTTTTCTATGCTCGGTAAACACCGCTTAACCACCACTATTAAATTATTCTTTCCTCTTCAGGGTGGTATTCCCACACTGAACAGTGCCGCCTACGAGTTGCTTTCTGATACGGCAGGGGCTTTTTGCGATGAGGCGCTCCCTAAGCTAAGTACTGAGTTCATAGTCATTGGCGATGCTGAGGCACCCAATGAAAAATCAGTAACATCCTTAGTCTGCAAGGTGTCTTTGGCCGACAAGTCTAAGTCAATGCGTATTATTGGTGATCGCTATTGGACCGGTGGATTGGCTGGGATTTCTAGCCCACTGCCGTTTAAAAAAGTCCCACTCAATTGGACGCATTCATTTGGCGGCAAAGATTTCAAACTGAATGCTGTGGGCCAAGGGATCAATCCTGTAGATAACCCTCTGTCCTCTGATAAATTGATTGCGCTGCCCAACATTGAGCAAAAAAATAAGATCATTACCAGTAAAGGGGATCGCCCTAACCCCATTAATTTTTGCTCGCTGCCGCAAGAATCACCACTGCGCAGTCAATATTTAGGCACCTATGATAATAATTGGCTGAAGACGCGTTTCCCTGGCTACCCTGACGACTTCAACATGAAGGCTTTTTATACGGCCGATGAAGATCAACGTTTCGATCATTTTTTGAACGGTGGCGAAACCTTTGAATTAGAAAACCTAAATCATGAACAGCCTTTAATTACCGGCACCCTTCCCCAATACCGCGTGCGCATGTTTACTATCGCCAAAGGCATTGCGGTGGCTGACATTGGGGTTAATGATTTATATGAAATCGATAATCACATCGATACTGTCACGTTTTACCCCAACCAAAGCTTAGGTATGCTGTCGTACCGTGGCACGATAGATTCCAGCACCGATGATGCTAGCCAGTATAAATATTTATTGTGCGCCTACGAAAACCTAGATTCACCACCGCGCAGTAAAGAGCATTACCACCTTTCATTAATCGGTCGTATTCATCCCGATCTAAACATGCAGTTCGCCCTGACTACAAAAGACTTAGTCGCCGATGATGTTCCCTGCGGTATCGCTCAACTGACTCAACAAGATGAAGAGCCCTTACAGTTGCTTGCGAAAAATCTAGAACAAAAATCCCAACTAGCTTATGAGGAAGGAAAAGCAGAGAGCCAAGAAAAGCTACAAGCATTATTAGCTAATATGAAGGCTGAAGGTAAAGATACTAGCGAACTTCAAGCCCGCATCGAAGACAGTTTAAAAGCACCTGCTAAAGATGAGTGGGCGCTGCGTTACGAGGCCATTATGGATCGTATAGCTCCGGGCACGGTTCAGCCTGACGGCAGTATTGATAAGCTTAAAATAGATTTACAAAAAATTGATTTCAAAGCCTTTGATGACTTAAACATTCTCAGTAAAGAGCATGCCGATTTTCAACTGCAGAAAGTCAAAAATGATCTTGCCGCGCAACTGAAAAAGATGACGGAATCATCGACCAGCGATTCCCCTGCTGGGGAAGCCGCAGAGCAAGCGCTTGAGGCTGCACTGTTTAAAATGGATTTACCGGCTGAGCTTCCTCGCCCACAAGATCCTAGTATTATGATCAAGCAGTTAAGCGACGCGATGGTGAGTATGAAGGCGCAGCAAGCTAAAGCGTTAGCTGCTGGGGTAAAAGTAGCCGTGCCTGAAATAGACTTTGAGTCACTTAGCCAGAATTTAGAAGAAAGCAGCCAGCAGTTATTCGAAGGCTATCGTTTGGGGGCTCATGCTATGGATACTGGCACCCCACCCCTGCAAGACAAAAAAGACGACATCATGACTCAGTTCTTAGCGCGTATTGAGAATAATGAATCTCATACTGGCCAAGACTATGCAGGATTAAGTTTTGTCGGCATAGACCTCAAAGGCATTCGCTTAAATTCTTGTTATTTAGAGCAATGTGATTTTAGTGGCTGTGATTTATCGAACAGCGATTTATCGAACAGCATTATGGCTCGCAGTAATTTCTCTTCTGCCAAGCTCATAAATGCCAATTTAGAAAATAGTAATATTGGTGGCTGTAACTTCAAGCAAGCCGATCTTTCTAATGCCAAGCTATTAAACTGTGAATACGGAAAATCAGATTTTAGCCACGCTAAACTGGTTAATACTGACCTTTCTGGCTCCATCAACAGTTTGGAAGTCATCTTTCGCCATTGCGATATGACAGGTATTGTCTTTTCAGAACCTAGCTTTGTAGAACTCGATTTCTCGGGTGCTAATTTAACGGGCGCTAATTTAACCAGCGCGACCTTTATTAAGTGCAACCTTGCTCGCTGTACCTTTACCGAAGCGATACTCAATGGTGTTAATTTTATTGAAGCCAACATAGTCAGTTCGAACTTTGAACGTGCCAGTATGGACAATTGCCGTTTCATGCAAGAGAGCTTATTGACGGAATGTGAATTCGCCGGTGCTATTGCTACGAACTGCAATTTTCGTGGCTGTGATTTATCCCAAAGCCGCTTTTCGTATGCCAATCTCTCCTTTGCTGATTTGAGCCAGGCTAATGCTCAGCATTGTGATTTCTCGGGTGCCGATCTAAGCCATAGCCAATGCATGGAAACGGATTTTGGTGACGCAAACTTATCGAACTGTAATTTAATGGAAGCGAACTTAATGAAGGCACGTTTAACGTCTGCAAGAATTAACAAGTCGAATTGTTATGGTGCTGAGTTCCTAGCCGCTACCATCGGTAAAACAGATTTCAGTGGCAGTATTATGGACGGTACTAAGTTAGAACATTGGAGACCGGCTAAATGGCAATCTTAACCCCCTCTACTTTAATCAACTCTTCTTTGATCAAGAGTCGCGAAGCACTTGAGCAAGCGATTAGCGCGGGTGAAATATTTAATCAGCAGTCTTTTAACCAGTGTGATTTTTCTGCGGCGAACATCGGCGGTGGACTTTTTACTGACTGTAGTTTTACCGAGTGTGATTTCACTAAAGCCCAACTGATTCAATGCAATTTCATAAATTGTCAGTTTCAGCAGTGCCGCTTTACAGAAACCTTGTGGCAAGAGTGCAATGTGACGCAATCTGAATTGAATAACAGTCATTTTAGCCAGAGTCAGCTTTCGGGTATTAATTTAATTGAATGCCAGCTGAATGATTGTCGCTTTGATGAGTGTGATTTAACTGAAGGCAACATCACGAGCAGCCAGTGTTCTCGAACGAGTTTTGTCGGCAGCAAGCTGGATCATACCAGTATTATTCAATGTACTTTAGATACCACTGATTTCAGCCAAGCGAGTTTAGAGCGTACTAATTTCATAGAGTGCAGCTTAATTGAATCGCGCTTTCAGCAAGCTTATATGCAGCAAACCTTGTTTGAAAAGCCGTTATTAGAGAATCAAGATTTCAGCAACATGCATATGGCAATGTGCCAGTTTCGTTCCGCTAAAATGAACGACTGCACATTCACTAAAAGCAACCTAACCCAAGTCGCGTTTGTGGATGCGCAACTGCATCGCTGCAACTTTGACGGCGTAAGCGCTCAGACCATTTTATTTTATGGTTCAGACTTAACCGGCAGCTCACTAAAAAACGCACTATTCGATCAAGCGAGTATGCAAACCAGTATATTGTCGGCCTGCGATTTTTCCGGTAGCTCGTTAGTTCAAGCACAGATGAATAATGCCGTTATGCAAAACACTCAGCTTAAAGGCTGTAATTTGAGCTACGCCAACTTATCGAATGCGGTTATGAGTTACACTGATTTTTCCAACTGCGAGCTGTCTTCGACCAATCTTCACGCCATTATTGATCACGGCGCTGTCTGGTCGGGTTGTAATAAATTCAGAACATTAAAAACGGACGAAAAACGCGAACGCGCTGAGCTATGGAAGCCGGCCGGTTCGAAAAGGAGCACGACATGAACTTATCTCAATTAAACCAGCTGAAGCAACTAGCCGATACCAGCGCTACTCAGCAGCAAGGGTTTGGACAAGTACAAGCCAAAAGTAAGCACGGTTATATTGTTAAGCAGCATGAAGCCGGAACGTTGCTGATGCAGCAAGCTTTTAGCTGTGCCTTTACGCCTGAAATTGATGACGAAGTCTCTTTTATTAAGTCGCCAAACGGCCAGCATTACGTACTGAATATTTTACAGCGTAAGCAAGCCTCCAGCGCTAAGATTCGCTGTGAACACGGCATTGAATTGCATACCAGCCAAGGCATTGATCTGCAGTCTAGCGAGTTGTCGATTACCAATATTAAAACCGAATTCACCTCGACCGATACTCAGGTCTATAGCCAGAATTCTAGCGTGCAGGCGGATAGCCTTAGTGTGAAAGCGCGTACTATTGAAACGATTGCTGAGCGCAGCTTGCAAAAGTTCAAAGACAGCTTCCGCATTATTGAGCGTATTGAGCAAACCTCAGCACTGGATATTATTCAGAACATTAAGAATGTTTTTATTCAGCGTTCTAAAAATGCCGATATCAGTGCCAAAGGCGACATTAAGATTAACGGCGACCGCATTCACATGGGTTAATAAGGAAAGATTTTATGTTTGCTAATTGTCAGATGGGCGGCACCAATAATGCCATGCCTGATGTGTGTAAAACGCCGGTAGGCCCTGCGATTGTGCCGATCCCATACCCTAATATTTCGATGGGCACGATGGCTATTCCGCCGACTACGGCGATGAAGGTTCTTATCGCTGGTGGCCCTGCTCATAATTTAGGCACTGAGATTGCGATGAGTAACGGCGATCAGCCGGGGGTTGCTGGAGGCATTATTTCTGGCATGATCATGGGCCCGACTAAGTTTCTAATGGGCAGTACGGCGACTATGTTTGGTGGCAAACCTGCAGCGCGCTTAACCAGTATGACGGGGCAGAATGGCTCCAATGCCAACATGGTTGGCGCGACGATTGCCCCCGCTCAAACCAAGGTTTTGGTTTTAAAGTAGCTGTCACTATTCAGATAGTTAAATTTAAAACTGATAAGATCCATTGTTGGGTGTTTGTGGAGCAAATATGCGAGGCAGGAGCCGAACTAAGGCTACAGGGAGGTATTTACGCCGTTTTGTGGAATAAACACCCAATCATGGATCGTTTTAAAATCCAGGTGAATAGTTACAAGTAGCTTTTGTATCTGTTTCTTTAGATTAAAAAAAAGGCCGCTCTAATAAGAGTGGCCTTTTTCATTTTCTACAGAATAATTGCAGTGTACTGCATTAGCAATTAAACAATATCATAACGGTAACCTTCTCCCTCGCCGTCATTTCCGTCCGCTAGACCAATATGAATGTTTTGTATATCAATGCCTTCAGCCATCTTCTGTAAACACTCAGACGCTAATCCCGGTAAGATAGAACGTGTCAGTATATTCTCTACATTACGCGCCCCGGTATCCGGATCATTGCAGCGCCCTGCTAAGTGATCAACCAAGCTTTCATCGTAGCTGAAGCTCGCACCATAATGCTCGGTAACTCGTTTCTCGATACGCTTAAGATTAATCTCAACAATTTTCGTCAGTACGTCTTTACGCAGCGGATAGTAAGGAACAACCGTGGTACGACCTAAGAATGCCGGTCTAAAATATTCCAACAACTCAGGGCGAATTTGCTCGAGTAGATCATCGCTATTAGGCAAGTCGCCTTCGGCGCAAATATCAGAAATCTGACCAGAACAGGCATTCGAGGTCATGATCACAATGGTATTCTTGAAATCGATATCTCGACCTTCGCCATCCTTGATCGTGCCTTTATCAAATAGGTTATAGAATACGTCTTGAATGCCCGAGTGCGCTTTTTCCATCTCATCCAGCAGTACTACGCTGTATGGGTTGCGTCGAACAGCCTCGGTCAATACACCGCCTTCGCCATAACCAACATACCCCGCTGAAGCGCCGAGTAGCATTGAAACTTTATGCTCTTCTTTAAACTCCGACATGTTAATGGTAATGACGTTTTGTTCACCGCCGTATAAATAATCAGCTAGGGCTAACGCCGTTTCAGTTTTACCCGAACCGGAGGTTCCAACCATTAAGAAAACACCCACTGGCTTGCGTGGATCAGTTAAGCCCGTGCGCGAGGTTCTAACCGCTTGTGCAATGGCTTCCATGGCGTGGTCTTGACCAACAACTCTCGCGGATAAGCGTTTATCCAGCTCAATGATGTTGGTGATCTCGTCACCCATCATGCGTCCGACTGGAATGCCCGTCCAATTACCGACAACTTCTGCAACCGCTTGCATGTCGACATCAACATAGATCATCGGCTCTTCGCCTTGCAGTTCATGCAATTCGGCGATCAGCTGCTGAATAATCTCTACCGCTTCACTGGCTTCACGCGCGGCATTGATTTTATCGATGATGGCTTTTTCATCGGCCCATTGTTTTTCTAAGATTTCTAAACGTGCTGCCGCTTCTTTAATTTGCTCAGCATAAGCCGCTAGTTTTTCTTCACAGCCTCCTACCGCTTCTTGCTCGCCTTGCAACAAACCAATATTCGTTTCGCACTGGCTTATTTCTCGACGTGCACCTTCAACTGCAGCGGGCGTAGCACCTTGGCTTAAGGCAACGCGGGCACATGCTGTATCCAATAAGCTGACCGATTTATCAGGCAACTGACGCGATGGAATATAACGCGCCGATAACTTAACGCAGGCTTCAATGGCTTCGTCTAAAATTCGAACCTTGTGATGATTTTCTAGGCTCTTAGCGATGCCTCGCATCATATCTGTCGCCACCGGAATGCTTGGCTCTTCAATGCTGACGACTTGGAAGCGACGAGTTAATGCAGGATCTTTTTCAAAGTATTTTTTATATTCAGCCCACGTGGTTGCGGCAATCGTGCGGAACTCGCCTCGAGCCAACGCAGGTTTCAGTAAATTGGCTGCATCGCCTTTACCTTCAGCACCACCGGCGCCGATAAGCGTGTGCGCTTCATCGATGAAAACAATGATGGGTTCTGGAGATTCTTTTACTTCTTTGATAACGGATTTAAGACGATTTTCAAACTCACCCTTCACACTCGCGCCCGCTTGTAGCAGACCCATGTCTAACGATAAAACTTGAATGCCTTGTAATGCGGCAGGTACATCACCGTCGGCAATACGCTGAGCAAAGCCTTCGACAACCGCGGTTTTACCAACACCGGGCTCACCGGTTAAAATTGGGTTATTTTGACGGCGGCGCAATAAAATATCGATCAGCTGACGAACTTCATCATCACGACCTAATACCGGATCCATTTCGCCCGCTAATGCGCGTGCGGTTAAATTAATCGTGAATTTATCCAGTGCGGGTGCGCTGCTTGGTCCGCCTTGGCCTGATGGCCCACGACCCGAAGAAGAACCTTCACTATCGCCCGCTTTCATTAATGCAGATTCAGAGGTTGTGCCAATTACTTTTGGCGCAAAATCTTTAATAGAATCGGGTTTAATAATAGATAACTCAGGTACCGCTAAAATTAACTGACCGCGAATGCTGTCATCTAATAAACAAGCAACCAATAAATGCCCGGAACTGACGAAACCCTGCGCGTATTCTACCGAGGCTAACATCCAAGATTGCGACGCCAGACTAACCAAATTGGGTGATAATGCAGGAGGTCGGGTATTGCCACTGCGAAGGCTTTCGATAGTGGATGCTAATGATGCGATAACCTTATCGACTTCGACATCATATTGCTGAAGAATTTTTAATAAATCGGTATGAGGATGTTCAAGTATTTTTGTCAGCCAATGTTCAATCTCGACATTGTAGTGACCCATCGACATGGCCAATCCTGCGGCCCCTTCTAACGAGTCACGTAAGTTTGGACTCAGCTTAGCAACAACATTCTTAATACTGACATTAAACACGATCTTCTCCCTTAAGATTCATTTGCTAAGACAGTATCCAAAAGATATAGTGTGCGCAACAAAGATCTTCGATCAAATCATCAGACTGACAGCAAGGGATTTATCTGACTAGTCGCAAAACACGTTAAAAATGGATTTTTTTACAGCTTTTTTCTTATCTGAACACTTCCATTTTTATTGTCGCGATTTTACTCATTTAGTGCCGTAATCAATGAGAAAAACCGAATGAAAACCAAGCTTTGCGTATTATTGATTTCATCTTCAATAATGGCCACACACAGCTTTGCTAAAGATGAAACCGACTTCTTCGATAACAAAGAATCAAGCCGCTACAATACCGAGCAACTCCCTTATCAAACTGATCACGACAATCGTTTTGATGACGAACCGATTCTTAGTGTTAAAAAATTCAATTTGTCGGCCCTGCCTGACATGCCTTTGTACGATGTGCTTAATTCTGACTTAGAAAGCATTGTTGAAGAAAGCATAAAAGATAACAAAGGCCGTTTCACGATTGATCGTCTAAACCGCCTCACGACTAATCTTACCCAGTACTATCGTGACAAAGGACTATTATTAGCACGAACGTACATCCCCGAACAAAACATTAAAAACAAAACAGTCAGCATTGCGTTTGTTGACGGCACAATTGATGAAGTTACGACTACCACCATCGAAACGACTAAAACGGTTAGCGAACTTTATAAACATGATATTTTAGCGCGCCCTTTTCTTGATCTAGTTGAAAGCCCTAGTTATCGTCCCGAACTTGAATCAGCCATCATCCGTTTATCTAACTACCCAGGTATGAAAGCTGAAACACGATTCACTCCTGGCGACAGACCAGGAACCACTAAATTAAATATTAAAATAAAACACGAAAAGAAGTTCGATGGTTATTTGAATTTTGATAATTTCGGTAGTGAATATACGGGGAATTACCGTTTAAAGATTGGCGGTGATATCAACAACATCAGTGGTAACGCCGATCAATTAACGCTGGGCTTAATGGCAACGATTGATCCAACCAATTCTTTCTATGGCAACATTAATTATCAAGTACCGATTAACGCAAGTTTTAATAACGACGGCTCTTGGTCTTGGCTCAATCCTGTTTTTAAAAATGGTTTCACATTTGATACTGGCATTCAGCAGAATACTTATTCCATTGGCCGTGAATTGGAAGATTTGAAAATCAAGGGGGAAGCAACAACCGTTTATTACCGTTTAAACAAACCGTTCATTCTTAATAGTCAGAATCAATTTACTACCAGCCTGCGTTTAGATTTAAAGAAAGCGACCAGTAAGCAAAAAAACATAACGCTGACTGAAGATAAATTAACCACTCTTTCTCTTGCTAACTTATATACCTTTACTGATTATTTATACAATCGTGCCAGCTCTTCTATCCTGCTGGATATCCAACAAGGATTAGATGCTACATTAGGCTCTATGGAAAATGGCGACATCAATAGCCGTCAAGGACAAGATACTGGTTACGCGCCTGCAGATTTCTTGAAGTACAAGTTAGAGTTCAGCCGACTACAAGAAGTGGATAGCTACCAAATTTTCGCTAAAGTCAGCTATCAACATTCCGATGATCTTCTTGTACCTCTTGAACAAATAACGCTTGGCGGACCTTTTGGTGTTCGTGGCTATACCAGCGCCGATTACAATGCGGATACTGCTTTTCAAACCACCCTTGAAGTCGTAGGAAAATCTTACGCAGAGAAACTATCACTACCCATTGATCAGTTAACCGCCGCGTTATTTTTAGATTATGCCATTGGCTGGCGTAACGATGCTTTAGCCAACGAGGTGGATAGCGAACATTTATTCGCAGTGGGTTGGTATGCCGATTTCATAAAAGAAGAGAAATTTCAAACCCGCATGCAAATGGGCTTCCCTCTTTCAAAAACAAAACCCGCTAATGGCAATAGCGTTCAATTTTATATTTCCATGCAGCGCAGGTTTTAATCATGAAAAATACACACATTAAATCATTCAATGCTGCAGTTACTTATTCCGTTACGTTTTGCATGTTATTCAGCCCGCTCACGAGTATGGCCGCGCCCGTAGGCGGCCAAGTGAATTCAGGGGATGCCAGCATTAATCAATCGGGTTTAATTACTACGATTAACCAAACCAGCCAACATGCCAATATAAATTGGAACAGTTTCAATGTTGGAGAGAACGAGACCGTTAATTTCGTTCAGCCTAATAGCAACTCGTCTACGTTAAACCAAATACACGATGCAAATCCGAGCAGCATCTTGGGCGCGATTAATGCCAATGGCCGAGTATTCCTTAGTAACTCAAATGGCTTTATTTTTGGAGCGAATAGCGCTGTAAACGTCGGTTCTTTATTTGCCACAACGTCACAAATTGATAATCTTTCCGATTCAAATCTGGAGCTTTCTGCAGGCGGTCAAGGCAGCATAATTAACCAAGGCAATATCAATACAGAATCGGGGGGCTACATCGCCTTCTTCACCCCCTCTATTGAAAATACCGGCACGCTCAATAGCCCAGAAGGAAATATCACACTTTCTAATGCGAACAGTGGCGTGCTTTACCTGCCGGATTCTGCCGGCATTGGCTTTACTATTGATTCGCTCGATTCTCTTAACCCTATCGGCATTGAAAATACGGGTACGATTAAAGCCAGTGGCGGCCAAGTATTATTATCTTCTGCCGCAATAGATACCGCTCTACGCAGCGCGATTAACAACCAAGGTATTATCGATGTGTCGGCCATTCATCAAGATGGTGGTGATATTCGCATCCTAGCGTCTGCCGGCTCTATTGATCAGGCGGGGATTTTAAATGCTGATTCCGTTCTGAAGGGGGATGGCGGTAATATTATTATGATCGCTGAAAAGGACATGATTCATTCGGGAAGTTCTAGCGCTCGCGGTGGTGATGAATCGGGTGATGGCGGTTTTGTTGAGACTTCGAGTTCTGAGACTATCAACCTTAATTCATCCGTTAATACTCGTGCATTGAACGGCGCTTGGGGAACTTGGCGCATTGATCCTGACTATCTGATTCTTGGTGATGTTATTGGCACCAATAGAACATCGGCTCAAATAATTGATGATCTAACAAACAATGGTAATATGGAATACATTGCCGATATTGAAATGAATATCACTGGTGGCATTGATACAAATTCCGCTACAGGGGTCTTAACATTAACGTCTCCCCTACTGAAAATAAATTCAGATATTTCCACTGGAAACTTAGTATTAAATGGCACCAGCATAACTATAAGTTCTAATATCAATCTTACAGCGAGTAATACTCTTGATGTAAATGGTGTAATTACCGCAACATCAGGTGCCCTTACACTCACAGCAACAAATTTAAATATCAACGAAGACATTGCAGCTGATAGTATCGATCTTAGGGGTTTAACGACGACGATAAAGGATGCAAATATCACCGCTACTGGCGAAATGGCTTTTCAAGAATCATCTAATTTAATTATCGATGGTACCTCATTATTGTTTGTTAATAGTACCGGCAGTCTTTCTCTCAATGGTGTCGACATTTCTGGCAACGGTGCGACAGATTCGTTAACACTAAAAACACAGAATGGCAGAATAGATCTACGTAATATGGGCATGTCTGCAATCTCCGGACTAAATTTGTTTGAAGTAATACGAGTCGCCCAAAATGTTACTGACCCCGTAAATGGTAATATTTCAATCTCAGGTGATATCTACGCAAACACCTTCCACGTGACAAGTAATACAACATCTGAAGACCAAAACTTTTTCCTTGCCAGTGCAACTAATATTGTGGCTAACGATATAAGTTTTGAAAATACCTATATTAGCGGTCCTGGCTCAACGGGAATTTTAGTATTAACGGCAGCCAACTCTGTTCTACTTGAGGGAGTCGAAGGTATTGCATCTCTAAATATTACAACACAAGAGCTTACATTGACCGATGACATATCAACTCAAGGAGACGGTATATCCTTCAACGGCAATAGCAATTCGAGTTCAATTAAATTAGATAAAGCTTCCGGAATACTCAACCTAACAACACGTAATACTGGCAATTTAATAATTAATTCCAACATAACATCCTCTACTAATGACAAGGGCCTTAGCTTATTCGCGACTGACGGTGCCATTGAAATTAATGCAATCTCGGGAGTTCAAGACTTAACGATTACTAATTCCAGTAGTTTAACCACCCTCAATGGTGATTTAACTCTTAGCGGTAACTTTTCGACAGATACAAGTGCAATAACTCTGAACAGCTCCGGAACTGGTTTAACCATCTCAACCACTGGCAATATTGATGTAAGTAAGACTGAATTTACGACGAGCGATGCTACAGATAAAACGATCTTTACGGCTTCTGAACTAAAGATAGGTGACATTACGACAGGCCAGCTTGTCGTTAACTCTACCGCCCTTCACCTAAACGGTGAAATAAATACTAGTAAAGAAACTGTGCAAAGCCTTGATTTATCACAGTCAGGTTCAATTCTTATCGAGAACGATGCAGTACTTAATGGCAACCTGTATTTAGGCACTCTTAATAACGAGACCGCAATCAACAGCCTAGATAGCACTGATCTAAAAAGTTTAGAAATTAATTACGACAATCAGGATATGAATTTTGGTGATGTCGGTGCGACTACTGCTCTACAATCTTTTAAGCTCAATGGCAGCGGTGCTTTAACGTTAGGATCAACCAGCACTTTCTCTATTAAGACAGCGGGAAATGAAGGCATTAGTTTACTAGGCAACCTGACGATAGACTTAGTCGAAGAATTAAATATCGATACATCAAGTAATAGTGGCAGCGGTGGCGATATTAATTTATCAGGATTGAACATTAATGGTGAACACGCTATTAGCCTGAAAGCCGGCTCTGGAAACATTTATTTAGGCACAATCGGTGATACTGCTGCGGTGAAGTCATTCGCTGCCGTAAATACCGGGAATATTGAACTGTTTGGAAATATTAATAATCTAGAGAATATATTCGACTTTTCCAACGCCTCTTCCGTTATTTTAAATGACAACATTACCTTTGGCAGCTCTGAGCTTTACCTAGCCAGTTTATTATTTGGCGACGCCTCTATTAATGGTAATTTCGACTTAACGATCTTCTCTTCAATTTTGACGCTGGGAGAGATTGGTCAAAATATCGCGTTGCAAAATTTGAATGTGAATACTCTCGACCAGCCTATTGTAATTAATAGTGACATTAATACCGCAGGCAATATTATGATCTCGGGAGGCAACCTCGACCTATCATCTAAACTTGTTTCTACTGGTGGTGAAATTAACTTGAGTAGCCTAACGGGAATTGTCATGAGTGCTGATTCTGAATTAAGTGCAGCTGATAGTGACATAACGTTAAGTGCAGCAGAGGGTGATATCAGCATTGCAGCACTTACTGCCTTAAATAGCGTCAACATCACAGCCACGACAGGCAGCATACTTAACGCAATCGATGATTATACGTCTAATACCTCCACGTCAACGAACATCACGGCTGAGACCATTAATTTGACCAGCGGTGCAAAGATTGGTGCTTCAATTGATTCACCGATTGTTATTAACGCGGGTAAAGAAGGCAGTATCAAACTGTCTTCCGGTAGCAAGATTTATATTGCAAACTTAGAAAACTCTTCGATATCCAGCAATAATGATATCTTTGATAATTCGGCACTTACCGCTTCAGCCAACGCTGATATTTTAAGCCAGCTTAAACCTGAAACCTATAATTTAACCCAGTTCTCTCAACTAGAAATTTCCGATCCTATTTGGCAACTGGATCAGTTAGATCATACTTTTGATAGCAGCAATAGTAGTCCGAGAATCTATTACAGTAAAAAAGGCTGGCGTTTAGGGAATCCTAAAAAGAAGTAAATCAATCAAAGTGGGCTAGTTGCTTATCACCTCGCCCACTTTATGAACGGCCAACAGATAATAGAGTCCTCCTGTATCTGTCATCGGCAATTCAACAACCGCTTTAGTAACCGCATCCAAAACCATTAATGTTTTAATCCCAGCGCTTGTAGAGCCATAAGTCGATGATAACAAGTACCCTGCTCCCACCAACCAAGTATCAACCGTCGGCAGATTTACTCCGTCATATTCTGCAATCGTAATAAGTTCTTTAATGGTAGGTACACGATAACCCGCTGGTTCGATTGTAAAGGCTTGCGCAATCGTAGTTAAGGCAATCACGTGATAATGATTACTGGCGGAATCACAAGTACTGTACGCTTTCCAACTAAGGCCTCCAGGCCCGTTCAATGTTTGGCTAAAGCCATGAGAGTCACACGTATTATCGGCACTCACTAAACCAGGTAATAACAGTAACAGTACTAATAATGTCCTGAGTGAATTTCTCATATTTCAATTTCCTTTTACTCTTCAAGAACTGCTAATAATATACAGCTCGAACAAGATGTTGATTTGCTTCAGCAGCACAACTAACCGTGCCCTTTTTCATGTTTACTGACCAATATTCTTTTGTGCCGGTATCGGCATCGGTATCACACGCATCCTTAGTCCAGTAAATAGATTCCGCAGAGAGCTCTTCATTTATAAATTCACCGGGTAAAAATACACCATCATTCTCTAAGTTTTCATAACTTATTGTTCCGAGTAATTCCTCGACACTGGGCAGCTGCCACTTTTCAGTGCCAACAAGATAGCCGCAGAAGCCACTGGCCGAAAACAAACCTTCAAAGGTGGCGCTGCTTGTAACTATACTTCCACCCCAAGATTTCCCGTCGGTGCTATGAGTGCCATCAAATGGCAATCGAGATGTGTTCCATAGCAAACCGGAGTAATTATCTGAGAGACAAGCGTAACTTGCTGGAGGAATTTCCGTCGCTGCAGGTTGCTGACTTAATAACGGTGTGCCCGTAGATCCTATATATGTATATTTATTGTCCGGATAATCGACTTCTACATCTTGAATACTCAATCCGCTACACGCCCCTGCCGACAGCGCTGAAACGGCGCCCGTGCTGGTAATACATTGAGTTACTCCGCTGTCGAGAACGGACTGAATCTCATCGTTTACAATAACTAAGTTTGCTTGCAAGCAGTTATTACTGGCACCATTGCACAGATAACTTGTCGTTGAAGATAGACTGAACCCGAACCATTCATCATTTTCTAAAACAGTATCCGTCGTGAAATCGGCAGGAAGGTTTTTCAATGCGCAATGATGGCTTAAATATGGATTAGAATTACTAATATTACTTTTGGATACCGCAAGTGTCGTAGCGCTCACCGTATAATCGGTATCCAATAATGCTTGTCTCTCAACCGGTAAATAATCATCCAGTGACACATCTAAGAATGCTGCTTGAGTGGTAAAATCAAGAGTGAAGTCTGACTCGACTGCTCCTCCTTCTTTATCACAGACTAAGACCTGTAAGCTTTCATTATCTTCTGCTTGCGCGGCTAAATCTTTCATCACAACGGTCAAATAATCATCGTCGTTGATTGTATATTGCGCGTTTAAAATTTTACTGCCACCTGGTGCTAGGTATTCGCTGGCTAGTGTTAGCGTTGCTGTCACATCAAAGATCTCATCAGCTTCAACATGATGATCGACATTGATTGTCGCAAGAGCATGTGTGACGGTTGCCGTAAGCGGCGCCTGCATGGCTGTTAAATCGATAGTGCGGTTGCCAGGTGACCCAGAGAATACATAATCTTTTACACTACCAGTACCTTCCGCATTGTCTTGGCCCCCAATGGTATTACCCAATACGGAGTAATCTATACTTGCCAGCCCTTCTATACCGCCACCTTCATCCGCAATCATTAGATCTATGGTATTGGCAACATCTGACAAATCACCTTCAATAATTGGATTAGTGGCATCGGTTATTGTTATCGCCAAATAATCATCATTTAATAGGGTGAAGTCACGGCTTGCCGCTGATGGCAGATTGAAATATTCAGTATTGCTCGCCACGGACAATGTCAGGGTAATTTCTTCGTCCGGTTCTATAATTTGATCCCCGGTTATTACAAAACCCAGATCGATAATACTCGTTGCGCTTAACGTAGCAGGATCGAGATCAATATTGGCATCAATGCTCGCCTCTGAATTGGAGCATGTCATGGGCACGCTCACCTTGCAGCTGATGCTCGCATTCACTGTCAAAGTACCTACATTGGTATCAATGGCAGCCAAACCAGACATAATCGCCGCCACACTGTTATCGCTGTCTGTTTCGGCCTGACTGAGTACTTCCGCTGATACTAGATCAGCAGAATAGCGAATGGCTGGCGCGAGCTGATCTTCCAATAAAATAGTGAAACTTCTTTCTGTCGAGGCAACATTTTGAGTAAGTTCTCCACCCATATCGAATAGACTTAATAGCGCATTATTTTCTTTTAAACTAAAAGCGACAATTTCGTCTGCTTCCACTAAATCATCATCCCCTACGGTAAGCGTTAAATCTTTATTGCCTGAACTTAAACTCTGCCCGGCTGCTTTGATTACCAGAGAAGTATTGACTAAATTTTCGGCGGCGAGCCCATCAAAGAAGACGCGATAATCAGCCACCGTCGCAAAACTTTTTGAGCGTATTGCGTAGCGCTGACCGGGGGTGCTGGCGTCGATAAAATCCAATGCTAAAGCCGCGACATCTTGCTCAACCGATTTATCAAAACCCAGTGAGTAAACAATACTGCCCTCTGCGCTTTCGTCAGTGATCGCACCCGTAGAAGATGCGCTAGCAAAACTCACATTCAATACGTCATCACTGGCTAAGGTATAGTTATTAAGACTTTCAAACAGAGGTGAAGATTGGGTGCTGCCGGTGATATCAAAGCGCAGATAATCATGTAAGTTTGCGGCAATCGTAAATTTTAATTGTAAGGCTTCGGATATTTCAACCCAATCATCATTATTTTGACTCAGCCCTAATACCCCAGTAACGGCGACACTATTAGCATCCTGCTCACTGCCCGTATTTTTAATCACAGTTGTTGCTGCTAGGGTTATGTCTGCTGGAGAATTATTGAGACTGCTACTCTGCGCTAAGCATTTGGACAATGCATTATCACCATCGTCGTTATCACATTCTTCAGTCTGGCCAATACTCAGCTCAGGCAAGTTACTTGCGGCATGCCCTAGCCAGCTAAACCTTAGAGGAGCTGATTGATCTTCGGGTAAATCACTTGTTGTTAAGCCATCAGTACGAATCACTTTAACCCGCAAACGCTCATCGTTATTGATGGTATAACTTAGCTCAGAAAATTTATTAGCCGCAGGAATTGTTAAAAAGTAATGCGCTGGGGTGGACGGTTTTTTCAATAAATTAATAGCGACAACTTCATTCGGCTCCACCAGAGAGTCGGTATTGATTGCGAACCCCAATGCCATCTGCCCGCCTGAAGCTTGCGCTTGTAAATTAACATCCCCCGCATCAATGGTGTAATCACTGTTCGCTAAACCGCAATCCGCACAGGTATCAGTAATTTCAAAAATTAGATCATCGGTATTGTCGGCAATCACCGCACTGCCCCAAGTGAGCAGTAAGCCCACGTTGTTTCCCGCAGATAAATCTTTATCTGTATCTTCAGCGCCCTCTGCGACATCGGCATCATCAACAAAGGCCAATTGAGGAGTGAGAACATCATCATTATCGACAGTCACATTAATCGTTTGGTCAGCCCAAGGCGTGATTAAATACGGATTGACCGCCACGCTGTTTTGCAAAGAAAATAACAGCTCTATTGTCTCATTAGGTTCAACCAGGGTATCGCCACTGATAGCAATGCCTACGTCTTGATTGCTCGTCGCTGCCGTCACGCTATTTTTTTGATGCAGATTAATCGTAGTATTGGCGATTTGAATATCTTCATTCAATACATCTGAAATACAGTGGCTATTCGCTAAATTATCGCACTGCTCTGTCAGCGTTAAACTAATATCATCCATATTAGCGGCAATGTCTTTATCCCAGCTAAGCAAGATACCCGCGCTATTAAGATCACCAATACCGCCTTCTGTAACTGAGCTTGAGACTTGCGAAAGACTCATCGTTAATTGATCGTCATTAATGATCGTGAAACTTATCGTTTCATTCGGCCAGCTGGCACCATTAAGAAAGGGTTGCACCACCACCGCATCATTCAAACTTATTAATAGCGTCGTGCTCTCATCGGGTTCAATGACATCATCCCCGGTGATTTCAATTCCAAAACTCAGCCCACCCACATTTTTGGAAGTTGCACTGGTACTGTCATGAATAACAATTTGAGCACTACCCGCAATATCTCCCGATACCAGATTTGTATTTACCGAAGTAACCACACATAAATCATTGACCGCCTCATCACAATTTTCTGAAAGTAGAAGGCTAATCATAGGTACATTAGCCGCTATGTCTTTATCCCATCGAATACCATAACCCAGCGTTAAACTTGTGGTATCCGCACCTTCTGCATAACTCACCGCAACCGGTGTCGCCAAACCCGTATCGACAATTGTCAGTATTAGCTTGTCATCATCGGTAAAACTGAAATCAATCGTTTGATCACTCCAGTTAGCAACATAATCAACCAAGCCTGCTTCGTTATTTAAGGTCAACAAGAGCTTGGCGACTTCACTCGGTTCGACGATAGAATCATCTAACAAGAGTTCAAATTTTAGATCCAAAGTACCCGCGGGAGTATCACTGGCACCATCGTGAATTGGCGTTGCCAGTATGCTGTAATCATCTACCGACGCACAGTCATCCGCACTTAACAGTATGCAGCGATCGGTTAATGCAAGTGTTATAGCGGGCACATCATTGGCAATGTTTTTATCTAGATGAATTTCATAAGGCGATGCAAGGGTACTATCCAATAACGCCAACGCAGTGAGTGAACTTTCTACAACCGTTTCGCTGCCCTTGGCAACCAACGACAAGGTCACCTTGTCTTCACTATTAATAGTACCTAAAACAATAGCCGGTAACGCAGGGTCTGCTATCACAGCACATTCAGGAGTATTACCGACGACGCACTGGCGTAATTCAATAGGGACAGGGCTGGCCGACGGCTTTAGAAAAACGCTTAGCTGGTAGGACTCATCCAGCTCGACAATATCATCATTATTTATTTGGCTAGTCAGGGCTTTACTGCGCTGATTAAACGATTCATCAAATTGATAGCCTGTTTTGATACCCGATCCGACATTAACCGTGCTGGAATTAAATTGATGACTGGCATCACTGCTTTCAGCTCCGGCGTAATCCAGTAAGAATTCAATATCGACTTCTACATCGGTATTCAAAGAAATAATGAAGTCAGAAGACGCTGTCGTTTCACTGGCTGTAAAACCATAAACATCCAGCTGAGCAATATCATCATTGACCACAGTAACGACGATGTCGTCTTGCGTCGTATTATCGACCCCTGGGTTATTACTGGATAAAACCACGCCCAAGGTTAACGCTTCATCGCATTCAACCTGATTATCTTCAACCGACTGAATACTTACGGGAATATTAGTGCTCGTTTGAGAGAATAATTGATCCGCCTCATTTGTAATAACCAATTCGTTATTAATTAAGTCGCTTGAATTTCGCCATGCACACAGAGGGATATTACTGTCTTGGCGATTAATACTAATATTAAACGTTTCTAATGCCGCATCACCTAAGCCCGTTGCACCGATAATTTTTAGTTTTAAACTTAGATCATCGCCTTCGTTCACTTTAAACGGATCTGCGACGGTTGCAGGAAGAGCGATCGCATCGTTTACCCATTTGATTTCGGGTAAATCATCATTTAGAATTTTAACTTCTACGGCTTCGCCAATTGATGAGCCGTTGGTATTTTTAAGCTCAATAAAGAAACTTTCGTTGCCTTCTACTAAGGTGTCGCTATTAATTGTGAAACTAATACCATCGGCCTCAGAACCTCGTGGGAAACTGTTGCCTTTTTCGATGGTTAAGCGATTACTTTGCACAACCGAGCCGGTAACCGCTTGTTCCCAATCATCCGCATTCACAGCACTCGTAACTTCGCCGGCGTTGGGCAAACGCATACTGTATTCAAATTCGAAATCATAGCCTGCTGCCCCCAACAACTCGACGATGATTTTATGCTCACCGATACCATTGGAGCTTTCTAAATATTCTAAAACGTTGCTGGTAATTAAATTCCCAGCACTATCGCTATATTGGCGATAAATTTTAAACGCTGGCGATTCATTATCTGAGATATAAATACGGCCACTGCCAAATTCGACCCCCGCTTCGTTGGCTAAAACAAGTTCGAAGACCTCAACATTTTCTAGATCATTATCATCAATCACCGAAAACTCGGCAATGTAATCTGTTTGACTGGGGGATATATTGATGGCGGTTTTACTTATTAAAAAATCTTGATCGAGCTCTGAAGTATCTGTTGCACCCACATCAGCTGGGTTAACTTCACGTAGGTAATAGAACAAGGTGAGAGGTTCAGTAAAACCACCAGTATCATCAATTGAAAATGGCATCTGAAATACTAGATTGGTTTCATTTTCTGCAACGGATAAAGACAAGTTATTATTGACGATAAAGGTCGGCGCGCCTTGACCTGGGAAGTCATCAGAACGAATCGCAAATGAATATGGCGTCGAATCAACGCCGTTATGGCTGATGACAAATTCAATTAACTCATCCGGTTCAATGTCCAAATCACCCAAGATTTCTAAGCTAACCTCTTTGCTCAATTCCCCCTCAAGAAAAACGAGTTCTTGCTCTAATGCCACATAATCTGAACCGGAAAGACCATAGCCAATGGCCTCGGTTTGCAGTGTTTTCAGAGTGAGTGAATACGGATCAACGGTATCTTCTTTGAGATCGATGGTGACCTTAGAAAGCTGGGTTCCTATATTTCCCTCTGTAATATCGACACTAGTGACCGTATATTCAGGAAAGTCATCATTAATAATGGAGATAACAAATTCAAGAGTGAATTCATCTGCGATGCTAGTGAGCTCAAGACCTAGTTTTTCATCACCTTCAACCCGCTCATCGGCATAGATTTCAACGTCTATGGTGTATTCATTTCCAGCGCTGACTTGTAACGTACCCGAGGTAGGAAGATAGTCGCTTTTAGCAACCGCATCGATATTAAAGGTTGTGTAATTGAGCCCTCCAGATATACCAGAGACGAAGCGTAAGCTTATGATTTTGTTAGTAATATCACCTTCATTGAGCTGATATTCTAGGCCCGAAGTAGAGCTTGGCTGAATGATAAAAGAAGCATCACCTCCTCCACTTTCAGCGCCACCACAAGCAGTTAGTAACAATGTAATTAACAAACAGAGAAGCTTCATACCGTAAAATTCGCTCAATTAAAGCTGATTCGTATGTCATTATGCTTCCCTGCTGTTTGTTAATTATACAGCGATTGCAGGAGTAATTCTAAGGTGGTGTTAAACTCCTTACTCCCCTAAGGTTATTTCTGCTTTATACCCTAAGCGCCAATCAATACCATTGTCGGATGACCAGACTTGATCAAGTCGATTAGCTGTCAGTCCGTGCTCACCACTGACTAAATAGAGAAGGCCTTTCTGCACAACAACTTGATGCGAGGACACTTTAGGGAATACAGCTGATTCTTTTTCCTGGGTCCATACAAAGCCATCAGCAGAAGACCAAATATCATTTAATCCGCTATCAGATCCGGCGAAGTCACCATAATCTGATTTTTTTGTATTGCCGCCAATTAGAAATAACTTTTCTTTGTAACTTACTACTTGATGACGATGTCTTGCGCTGAAACCATCAACAATATTTGCTTCTTGCCAATCTATACCATTAGAGGAATACCACACGTCATTTTGTACACCAAAAGCATCCCTGCCACCAATTAGCCATATTTTGTTATCATGAGCAATAAGTTGATGTCCGTCTCTGGCAGTAAATTTAGAACCAGAAGTAGGAATCTCTGTCCAAACCATACCATCAATTGACTTCCATACGTCATTTTGCTTGCCGGCACTAGACACTCCACCCACTAGCCATAACGCCCCATTAAACTGAGCTATTTGATGCCCCTTTCGTGGAGAAAATTCGGCATTTACAACGGCATTAGCCCAAGTCAAACCATCAACTGAAGACCAAACCTCACTCGTCAGCCCAGACGTTGCTGAGCCACCAATAACCCAAGCCTTATCAGAAAAGCTAACCATTTCATGATTCCTCCTGCTAGAGAAAGAAGTATTTTGTTGAATGCCAGCCCAGTTAACAGCATCTAATGAATATAAAAAATCGTCTTCTAAACCATTATTATAATCATTAAGACCACCAACAGAGATAAGCTTATTTTGAAAACTAAGCACTTGATGCTCTCGCCTTCCTTGAAAACCAGAATCAATAATACTTTCTTTCCAAGTTAAGCCATCATAAGAAGTCCATACGTCATTCAATTCAAAAGTTGCTTTCGTCGAGCCTCTACCAATAAGCCATAACTTGTCATCAGAACTGGCCAAGCTATGACCTCCACGAACTGAAAATGCTACACTCTCAATAACCTTAACCCAATCTACCCCGTTATCAGATGACCACACATCATTTTTATAAGCCCCTCCATTTTCTTCACGTCCCGATGTTAGCCACAACTGATTATTAAACTTAGCTACTTTATGAAAACTTCTTGCAGAGAATGCTGCTGCTGGACTTTCCTCAGTCCAATCAACGCCATCAACCGAAGACCAGATATCATTTTTATACTCATTAGTATCGTCGTCGTAACCCCCAATGAGCCATATTTTGTCTTTAAACGAAATCGCTTGATGCGAATCTCGTTTTGAGAATGCAGCGACGTCTTTTTTTAGAACCCAATCAACTCCATCACTAGATGACCAAGCATCATTATAACGATCATTACTGTCCCCCACTCCAGCCAATAACCAAAGTTCATTATTATAATTAATGACTTGATGCCTCGAACGCCCGGAAAACTGAGCGGAATCGTTTTCTAGAGTCCAGTTAATACCATTATCAGATGACCACACATCATTGAATAGCGAGCCTCCTGCACCACCAATAATCCACATTTTATTCTTAAATACGACAAGTTGATGATTTTTACGGGCTGGAAACTCTGCAGAGTTAGTTTCTCTTTTCCAATTCGTTCCATCTAGTGATGACCATACATCATTATAATATTGCCCTTCCCCAAAGCCACCTACTAGCCAAATTCGTCCGTTGAAAAATATGGACGCATGCCCCCTCGATTAGAGAACTTGCCAAAATTAAATTCTAACTCCTGATTATATGATCCAAATTTGAAGGTTGCATAAGTATTCGTAGTTAATGCAGTGGCTTCATTTAAAATAGAATTATTAACATCATTATTACCTGACAGAATATCTAATTCGCCATTTGTGCAGCTTGCATAGTTTAATAAATCACAATCGGCGTCGTTGCTGCGATAAAACTCAATGCCATCAGTGCCAGTAGAAAAACTAAAATTACTATTACTTTCGCCTACCCAAGCGCTAACAGTGAAGTTATTATTTGCAACATTAACTTCATAACTAGCGCTCGCAGCAAGATATCTTTCGTCAGCCCCAATACTTACCGTAATGGTTACAACTCCGGGAGCCAAGGCATTTATAGTCCCTTCACCATCAATACTAGCAATCAACTCATCACTTGAATTAACCGTTATTGCGGCCGAGCCTTGAGCCGTTAAAGAAGGTATAAATTGATCACCCACAATTAGTTTCAAAGGTAATGTAACTGAAAGTGATATAATCTGCTCTACTAGGATAGGATCCAAAACTGGCTCATCTATTTTTTCTGCTGAGTTGTTGCTTGAAGAGTCTCCAGAACAGGCAGTGAGCTGAAGCAGTATGACTGGTAATACTAGAGATAGCATTTTACGTAACACGATAAATTCCTTTTTAATTTTCTTCATTTCTCCTGAAATCATCGAGAGAAAAACTTGGTCGAGTCCGGATGACAAAAGAAGCATCGCCTCCTCCACGTTCAGCGACACCACAAGCCGTAATCAGCAATGTAATTTAGGAGGGGCTCTAAGTAAGAAATTGATACAGTATTTGTAATTTCCTTACTTAGGCCAGCATCTCTAGCTACTTCAGAAAGGGTTTAAGGGGCTGCTACAGGAACAGGTACGAGGGTCCATGCCTGCTGCCTTTCATAATAATAAGGGCTGTAATTCTCTATACGGACCTCTCGAGTATCCCCGCTTGTAGCATACATATAATATCTCGTCGTAGTATCCGTATCATTCGTAATACCTTTGATATTTTGAAAAGTAAGTCCATCCGCGAGACTTACTTTAGTCCAACGAGCTGCATGCTCTTTCCCAACAGTATTATAATCCCTGCATTCATCCAACTCTAAAGGATCTGCATTCGTATAACCGCTAACTTTTAAACACTTACCATTAAAAGCTCTGAAAAAACCAGTCGCCTCTTCATAAAACCATTTGGCCGTATCGACTAATGTACTAGTATCTTGAGTATTACAAACTAGTGTCTTTAATCGCATTACCTCTACACCACTATCCACAGTTTCCCACCAAGCCAGACACCTATTGTCATTATTAGCGTTAACATAATAATGATTCAAATGTACTTGCCAGCTAGGCTCTTCATTTTTAACTTTAACCACATAAACCGTTTTCCCACTAAAATCCCTGGCGATTGCTTCAACTTTTCCTGTGCTAATATTCAAAGCCATTACCTTAACCGTCGGTTCAGGCTGGCCACCTTGGTAAGTTGAGGAAGCTATATACGCATTTATAGCCGGGTCTTGCGAAAACCATTGCTGCAACATCCAGTACTTATTTAAAACGGCTGAAGAGATATCACTCGCATTAACGTTTGAGAAGTTAGATATTTTCACCAGCTCTTTAATGGTAGGTAATCGCCAGCCCGACTGCCCAGTGATAGCAACAGGGGTAACTTCCATTGCCGCTTGCCAATTATCAACTTGCGTTAGGGTTTTGGTATCAGCTGCGTCCCAGTGAGCTGTCCATTTTAGAAAATCATAGACTTGCGAAACTACTGGATCGCCTTTTATAAACTGGGTATAACAAATATCACTAAAGTCACCCCGGTCACTCGTAGCTGAATTTAAAAGAGTTGACTCACAAGACGTCAACGTAGCCGAATGTGTGAGCGAGGCTGAACACATTAACAATATTACTAGAATAGCTTGTTTCATAATGCCTCTGCGCGGGAGCCAAGTTTGTAATTAACGGAACCATAAAAAACTCCTTGATACAGCGCAAGCCTCCCCCCCGAAAACCTGAGCCTGAGTAACTGATCACCCATTGCAGGATTCCCATCATAGGTTTCCTGGACCACATCACCCAGATAAAAATAGCCAATACTAGAGTGAAAATCCAAGTCATCGTAATTTTCTTTCACTCTAAAACTCATATCCCACATACTGTACGCATCAATAACTTTTGGTAATGCCCAATTATCCCGGCCACAAAAGTTAGCACTGTTTGTCTTTTCTATAAATGACTCTAGTGAGCATTCTATGCCATTAGAGCCATCGTAATAGGGGCACGTATCACTCCCTGTCACATTATCTGCAATAGCAGCATATCGATGGTCTTTATGATGGATATTCGTAATATCACCGGTGGTTTTAACTTCCCAAATGTAACCCGTCACGTTATCTCTAGCACAATCCCAGCTAGCTGTTTCAAATGGTAATTCTTCACCCGCAGCAGATAGCTTGGTATAGTCCATCGAATACCGCCCTTGGCCGTATTTTTTAAGCATGCCGCTTCTTCGTATCGCATCACGACCATTGGCACAGTCTTGCTGATTCATACTTGTTTCATTACTCGCGATACACTCTGAATCTG
>Ga0209396_1000511_pt1 | contig 45671 bp, 48 predicted proteins | sample GOMGulsemesocosm_6_FD_184638 | JGI IMG/M metagenome (GOLD analysis project Ga0209396, IMG submission 184638) | Methane-oxidizing microbial communities from mesocosms in the Gulf of Mexico - GOM8C Gulf of Mexico (SPAdes) (version 2) | ecosystem: Environmental > Aquatic > Marine > Cold seeps...
TTTCCCATTTCGGATCGTTACAAATTGGCACCTTACGCGTACGGTAAGGTGTACGGTAAGACAGTGGGCTTTCGTTGCCTTCCATGCGGGCTTTCATGTAGTAAGCCGCGCGATGGCCATGATTCATCGCTTCAACGATTGTTGAGCCACCGAAACCGCCGTCACCGGCTGCGAAGATTGCAGGGTCTGATGTAACCATGCCTTCCCAGTCAGTTTTAACACGATCCCATTCCAGCATGCCTTTTTCTTCCAGCTCGCCACATTCTGTTTTTTGACCAACAGATGCGATGACCAGGCCACATTCGAGGTCATGCTCGGAACCTTCAACGGTTACTGGACGACGACGACCGTCTTCATCCGGCTCACCCATTGCAGTAGTAACACAACGCAGAGCTTTGCCACCGTTAGCGCTATCAACAACAGCAACAGGCTGAGTGTTGTACACGATTTCAATGCCTTCTTCGATGGCGCCATGCAGCTCTTCTTTACGCGCAGGCATGCCTTCAGCATCACGACGGTAAACAACTTTAACGTTTTTAACGCCAGGCATACGCAGGGCGGCACGACAAGCATCCATCGCCACGTCACCACCACCAATAACCAGTACGGTTTCAGGCAGAGTAGGGCGTTCACCGCCGTTGATGCGACGCAGGAAGCCTACACCGTCTTCAACGAAAGGCGCAGATTCACCTGGTAGGCCCATGCTTTTGCCAACAGAGGCGCCGATAGCCAGCAAGATAGTGTCATGCTTTTCTTTCAGCTCATCGATAGAAACGTCTTTACCTAGCGCAGAGTTCAGGTGAACTTTGATGCCTGGGCAGTGGCTTAATACACGGTCGATATCTTGCTTGATCACGCCTTCTGGCAGACGGAAGCGTGGGATACCCCAAACACACATGCCGCCCAGACGGTCAGAAGATTCGTGCAGGTGAACTTCATAACCGGCTTCAGCCAAATCATGAGCAGCCGTTACACCCGCTGGACCACCACCGATAACGGCAGCAGTTTTCTTTTGTGTTACTTGAACAGGAGGCAGTGAGAAACCTGGACCAAGCTCGTCAAGAACATAGCGTTTCAGGTTACGGATGGCGATAGGGCCATCACTGTCAGCACGTCGACATGCTGGCTCACAGGGTGCGTCACAAACACGACCACAAATGGCGCTCATTGGGTTGGTTGCGTTAATTGCTTCCAGCGCTTCTACGTATTTACCTTCCCAAATCAAGCCGATGTAGGAGGGTGCATCAGTACCTACCGGACAAGCTACCTGACAAGGAGCCGGAACGTAGTGAAGATCATTAGTATCGTCTTCCAGATCAGGCGTAGCCGTCACGGAAAAATCAGAGTTATTTTGTGTCATTGTTCAGTTATCCTGCCTTACGAGATAAGGTTGACAGATTGTCGTCAGGACGCGTGTGATCGCGGTGTCCTGGGACATAAGGAAGTCCAGTGATATCAGCTGCTTCAGGTGTTAGGGCAACCAGGTCTTCACGGCCAACGTTGTGAACGTTGTCGTAACCCAGTGCCTTGGTGATAGCAGCCATCTGCCAGCGAACGGACTCAAGGTATCTGTGGATGTTTTGAGCCTGAAGATCAACGTCAAAGCGCGCTTCGTGTTCTTTATCCTGAGTCGCAATACCCACTGGGCAAGTACCTACGTGACACTGCATACAGGAAATACAACTACCCGCGACAATCGCGGCAGTACCCACAGAGATACAGTGAGCACCCAGCGCCAGCATCTTAACGGCGTCAACACCGTCTTTAATACCGCCCATCAATATTAGATCCATATCGTCTTTGGCGTCGATTTCTTTCAGACCGTCAATAGCTTCCTGGATAGCGCAAAGGGTTGGAATACCCACGTTTTCCAGTACTTCTGTACTTGCTGCACCGGTTGAGCCTTGCAGGCCATCCAGTTCAACGAAGTCGAAACCATCTTTGTAGGCGATTTTAATATCGTCTCTAACGCGGCCGGCACCCATTTTGATGCCCAGAGGTACACGGTGGCCCATTGCTTCACGCAATTCGTCCATCTTAATAACCAAATCATCGGCGCCCAGTACGTCAGGGTGACGTGAAGGAGAACGTAAATCGATGCCCATTGGAATGCCACGAATCTCAGCGATTTCAGCGGTAACCTTTTTTGCCATCAGCTGGCCACCAAGGCCAGGTTTTGCGCCCTGTGAAATGTAAATCTCAACGGCATCGGCGCGCTGAATGTCCTGGATGCTGAAGCCGAGACGGCCAGACAGCATCTGCAGAACTAACTGATCGGCTTCTTCACGCTGCTCGTCCATCATGCCGCCTTCACCGGTGTTCTCGGAGATGCCGGATAGGCGAGAGGCACGGGCCAGAGCGATTTTTACACTCTTGCTCAATGCGCCGTAGCTCATAGGTGCAATCATGACAGGCATGGAAAGATCCAGCGGCTTAGCGCCCCAGCGACCACCAATAGTAGTGCGCAGTTGTACGCCGTCTAGTGCAGTAATGTCAGCTTTAACGTGTGAAACGTCTTTGGCAAAGGCAATGTCGTTCAGGTGTGGAACAGGCTTGGATGCACCGTAACCACGAATACGATAACGACCAACTTCACCTTTAATCCAGATATCTTCCTGGACTTTAGCATTCCAGTAGTTGGATGATTTGGAATGTACGAAGAAAGGCTGTGGTCGATGGCGAGGCTCTTGCTTGCCGTAACGCAGTTTCTTACCCGCTGTTGTCACTTTAGTGAAGGTGCCGTCGAAGGACATGTCATATTTAGCCAGGAATTCGTTAATGGATTCCAGCTCGCCTGGTTCCATGTCAACGATTTCAGCGTCGTTACCCAGGCTTTCAATTTTGCCGCCAACGAAGATGTCACCGGAGCTCATGTCCTGACCAACGTTCTCAGCAGCATCACCAAGAATAATAATGCGACCACCGTACATCATGTAACCAGCCATGAATGCACAGTCACCGCCACAAAGCAGCGTACCGGACTTCATGATCTGGCCTGCACGGCTGCCCATGTTGCCACGAATAATCACGTCGCCACCACGTAGACCTACACCTGCAATCGCACCAGCGTTACCGCCTACAATACATGTGCCTGCGTAGATGTTGTCGCCAACAGCCCAGCCCACGTTGTGTTCGATATTGTAGGTTGCACCGTGTGACAGGCCGCCACAGAAATAACCAGCAGAACCCTTAACGGTAACGTTAATAGGATCAGTCAGACCCACGCCGATGTTGTGCTTCGCATCCGGGTTGATAACTTCTACGTCTTGGCCGTTTTGGCCGCATTCACGGATTTTTTCGTTCGCTTCCGTGATGTTTAGTTTGCTTAAATCTATAGTGACCATGTTTTAAATGTTCCAGGTGCAGGTTCTGTGGAATTAACTGATTGGCCTGGGAAGAGGCGGTTGATGCTCACTTCCTCGGAGGCAATGGCGATCATGTCGTCATTTTCAACCAGTACCATTGGTTTTGCAGCCAGGTGATCTTTCGCGTAACCGATTTCAGTTGGAGTTGAAACCAGGAAGGAGAAAGTACCGTCCATATCGTCAATTGCTGTTTCCAGCGCGCTGTTCAGAGTTTCGCCCTGATCCATTTTGTCAGCCAGATAAACGGCAACCAGTTCGCTGTCGTTATCAGTGTGGAAAGCAAAACCACGACGTTGTAGACGACGACGCATTTTCCAGTAGTTAGTCAACTGACCGTTGTGAACGATAGCGATATCTTCAAAGCCAGTCGCCCAGAAAGGGTGGGCCGCTTCTGGACGTACCGCTGACTCAGTTGCCAGACGTACGTGACCGATGGCGTGTGTGCCTTTGATCGCACCAATGTTGTAGACGCTGTCTACTTCGTGAGCTGTACCGTCATCTTTAATGATGTCCAGGTAGTGACCAACGGAAACCAGTTTGGCGTGCTCTTCCATTTCTTTGGTGAAAGCCAGTAGATCGCCACCGAAATCAACACCAATATGGTAAGAACAACCTACAGATTCTTCAGTTACGAGTTTGGCGCTGTGCTTTTCAAGCAAGGTAGCGATATTTTTAATCGCTTCAGCTTTACCGGCTTCATCAGTTGGTATGATGAAACGTAATTGTAGTTGCTCGTGTTTGTCGCCGTACAGCGCAAAACCTGTGCTGTCGGGGCCACGGTGTTGGCAACCATCAAGCATGTCGACAAGTGAAGCGCCAATCTCATGCGAGCCTTTTTGTTTGTACATAACACCTGCTATGCCACACATACTCGTATCTCCTTCCAAATTTAAAAATGATTTCCTGAAGCAGGGTGTTAACAACTTTGCCGCTCGTTACCGAATTACAAAGCACATGCCCGCTGACATGCGACTCAACTGAGATTAGCCATTTCACTGGCAGCCCCACTTGAGGATGTTAATTGATCCTACTGCGGAAATTTTCTGAGTTATCCTTTGTGAATGCGCTCGCTCAAGCCGCGGTGTAACTGATGTCACAGCGCGATGCTAGAGAAACACGCCATAGTTGAACGTCCTGACTATGGCCTTTAACCCTGCGATTTTAACCGATTTAACCCCCAAGAGACAATGCTCCTGATGCTAAAGTCGTATATTTGTGTAGATTCGTTTGCTTGAAATTACTTTTTGTAACGTTAACAAATGCTGCGTCCTTTAGCTTGCGGGTGATTGTTAGGCTCTTCTAGAAACGTTCTCCGTAACTTTCTATTAGAAAGGAATGCCCCCATGGATGGAGTAGGGTTTATACGTGCCCGTTTGATTGTTCTATTGTGCTCATTGTTGCCTTCAAACTTACTCTTTGCAGCTAAAGAGCTTAGCTTACAACCCGATAAATCAATGATTTTACAGTTTGCCCGTGAACACAAATTTACAGATTTTGAAACGTACTTCGATGGGCTCTATGCAAATTACCAGCAAGGCCGTGCACACGAGGCTTGGCTGCTTCAGGCTTATCATGCTTTTTATAATTCTGCCCCGAAATTGCTCGACCATTTAAATTTGTGGGTTACACAAAGGCCTGACTCATACCATGCGGTAATGGGTAGAGGAGTCTATTTCGTTAATCTTGGCTGGCTGTATCGTGATGGTAAATGGATGAAAGATACGGCAGTTATTCAGAAGCGTGGATTGGAGGCATTTTTAAATCGCGCTTTAACGGATATGCAACGAGCAGCCCAATTACGGCCGGCTGCATTTTTGCCCTATAGCGATATTATTGGAGTACACGGAAATCTGGGTGCTTTCAGGAAGCTGCGCCTTTTTATGAAACTGCTATTGGTCATTTTGGTGCTCATGAGAAACGCATATTTAATGAATATAGTTATCTGCTGATATGGTCTTTAAAAGACTATAAACGCGGCGCAAAAACTTAAACGAGCAATCGAGCTGGATCGTGAAAATACCAATAACTGGATTGGTTATGCGACGGCATTAAATGCATTATTAGATTTGTGATGTGATAGGCGTGATGAAAACCTTTCTCTCTTTATGTGAATCTCAGGGAGCCTGTACACAGGATCATATCAATTGGGGAATAGACAATATTGAAGGCTTAGTTATGAAGAACTATTGCCCGGATCAAAAAGCGCTATTTCAACCTTAACGAGTTTAATTGCTAGATAGGAGCAGGGATGGCAAGCATCGAATACGGTATCAATAAATCGGTTACTGTAGAGCAATTTATTGATCTTTTGGCTCGTTCAACATTAGCTGAACGTCGGCCGGTTGATGATTTTCAATGTATGCAAGGCATGATTGAAAACAGCAACCTGCTGGTAACGGCTTGGCGCAATGAAACTCTGATTGGTGTAGCGCGATCAATGACCGATTTTCACTACGCATGCTATTTATCCGATCTAGCTGTTGATAGCTCTTATCAACGGCAGGGGATTGGAAAAAGGTTGCAGCAGTTGACTCAGCAACAGCTTGGGCCAAAATGTAAGTTGATTCTGATTGCTGCGCCTGCGGCAAACGATTATTACCGACAGCTGGGTTTTACTCGTAATGAACGGTGCTGGACATTGCTTCGTGATGAGCCATTAAGCGGTTGATTCGGTAAGATTCCCGTCAGCAAATCTAGTGTGCGCTGACGCAGAACATGAGTTGTGAAAACTTTTATTTTTAGCGGACGGTTGCTTCAATTGCTTAGGTGAAATTCAGTTTCTTTGTGCTAGTCTGACCTCAGTAATTTACCGGTAAAGTTAAGGCTGCGGCTTGTGCTGGTTGTCATGGCATCAATGGCAAGGCGGCTAATCCCGCTTTTCCGAATTTAGCTGGACAGAATGCTGCGTATTTGGAATCGGCTTTGAAGGCCTATAAAAGTGGTCAACGTTCTGGCGGGCAAGCAGGAATGATGGCAGGCATGGCTGCACCTTTGAGTGATGCTGATATTAGTAACCTGGCAGCATATTTTAGTAGTTTGTAAGTAAAAGTTACATCGATTTACAAATGGCCGGTGGGGTTAGCATACTCGACCGGCCATTTTTTTGAGTGGTGATGTCGATAATTATGTGGCTCACTGCAGTACATTACAGCTAGCCTGTTATAAGTTATTACAGACATTGAAATAGAGAATTATTATCTTGGAAACGATCCAGTTATCTGTCGAACTATTGGCTTTGCTCTTTGCGGTAGCCGTAATCGCTGGGTTTGTGGATACGCTTGCTGGCGGAGGTGGGTTGATTACGGTTCCGTCACTCATCTTGGCGGGTGTGCCTCCCATCATGGCGTTGGGCACCAACAAGCTTCAGGGTTGCATGGGGACAGCCACGGCAACCCTAATGATGTTTCGCAAGGGAAAGATTCAATGGGCTATTTTGAAAACCGCGATGCTTTATGCTTTTGTGGGGGCTACATTAGGTACGCTTGTGCTACAGCTTATTCCCTCCACAGCGTTAAACTTTATTGTTCCGGCCGTGTTGCTCATCATTGCGGGCTACTTTATTTTTTCTTCGCACATTTCTGTGTCCGGCTCCAAGCCTCGTATGGACGAGCCGACTTTTAAGAAAGCCGTTGTACCCACTATTGGTTTTTATGACGGATTTTTTGGCCCTGGCACAGGCTCTTTCTTTTCGTTGGCGGGCGTCGCGTTACGAGGCCAATCATTGCTTGATGCCACGGCTACAGCAAAGGCCTTAAATTTCGCCACTAATATTGCGTCGTTAATTGTTTTTATCTTTGCTGCAAAAATTGTTTGGAGTATAGGGTTGGCGATGATGGCAGGCCAAATGATAGGAGCTTGGCTGGGTGCTCACTCATTATTTCGCATTCCTACACAATTTTTACGATTGTTAATTGTGGTTGTGTGTCTTGGTATGCTGGTGAAATACAGTGTGCAAATGGAGTGGCTCGCCTAACAGACTATAAGCGTTGTATTAACAGAAGGGGCTTTAATCATGCGTAAATGCGCCGATGTTTTGCAAGTTGTTGTCGGCTCAGAACACCCCCTTTCCCCCTAAGAAAGAAACGAAATAGCACCACTTAAGGATGCCCTTTACTGTGAACGGGTGATTAATAGCCATCCGATCTATGGTTAAAAAATTTTTTATTTTTTGATGCGCGACTAATCACTTTTAGTGCGGGCATTGTCGAATTCGGGTTTAAGCACGAGACTTCTAAAATTTCATTGAATCAAGCTGATCAAGAGTTATACCGGGCAAAACAGCAAGGCCGTAATCAAATTTATGGTCAAAAAATTAACGCCGTTATTTATAATCTTCTGAAAGCCTATATAAAATCCATTCTATTTCTCTCAATGCCCGAATTTTGTTGAGTTTCCCGTCGCTGACTGATATTTTTGCAGGCTGTTTCAGGCCCTGAATAATTAAGGTTGAGCGGACTTATTCCGTATCAACGAAGGCTGCACCAATTAAGGACTCGTTATGACCGTTCAAGCGCCTTCGGGCATTGTTCCACTCGATAGTATTTTACCTGAAGAACCCTTGCTGATGATGGGCGCCGGTCCTGTGCCTATCCCTGCCCGAGTTGCGGCAGCCAACTCAATTGTCATCAATCATTTAGGTGACACCATGGCGCAGATTATCGAGCAGGTTAAGGCGATGTCACGCTATGTCTTTCAAACCGAATCTCAGCATATTCTCGGTGTGGCGGGGCCTGGTTCGGCCGCGATGGAAATGGCAATTGTGAATCTGGTGTCTCCAGGTACCAAAGTGTTGAGTATTTGTAATGGATTTTTCAGTGGCCGATTGGCTGAGATGGCAGATCGTGCCGAAGCTGATGTTATTCGTATGGCTATACCCGATGGTCAGGCCGCCAACCCTGATGAGGTGGAAAAATACCTGAAACAACACCAGCCAAGTGTTTTAACAATTGTACAGGGCGAAACCTCTAACACCATTTTTAACCGTTACCTGCCTGAAATTGCTGCTATCGCAAGAAAGCACAACTGCCTGGTTATTGTTGATGCCGTGTGCACACTCAGCACCATGCCATTATTAATGGATAGCTGGGGTATTGATGCGGTGATTACCGGTGGCCAAAAGGGCTTGTCGTCAATTCCTGGCGTATCACTGGTCGCGTTCTCTGAGCGAGCTTGGGAGCGTATTAATTCACGCAAGGATCAGCTTCGTCACTGGTGCCTGGATGCCAAACTTGCCGATCAATTTTGGTATAAAAAATCTTATCATTACACGGCACCCGTCTCGGGTATTCTGGCGATGCATGAAGCGCTGCGTTTGATTTGTAATGAAACGCTATCGGTGCGTTTTAATCGTCATTTGCGCTGTTCTCTGGCATTGCAGAAGGCAATAGAGGCATTGGGGTTGAGTTTGTTTGTTGCCCCTGAAGCACGCTTAAACTCTGTTGTTGGCATTAACATGCCGGACAATATAAAAATTGCCGATGTGCTGAATTATATTTCCGAACATTACCGGGTTGAAATTTCGGGTTCATTTGGCCCTAGCATTGTGCGCATCGGTCAAATGGGGGAGCAAAGTCGTGAACATAACTTATTCCGCACTGTGCATGCGCTTGGCGCCAGCATGAAAGCGCTTGGCGCACCGGTAAATGTTCCAGCAGGTGTCGCCGCACTGGAAAGTGCTTTAGGCTCCTTTACCACTACAGCAATAGAAATCTAACGTTTACCATCTTATTTGCGGTTATTAACAGCTGACATCCCGTCAGGCTAATAACCGCAATAATCACATTTTAAATTCGCATTTACCTGAAAGTAGAGCTATTAATTATTGGGTGCAAAACGATGTGTTTAATCGTTTTGATGTAATTTTTTGCAGCGATGACTTCCCGACGGACTTGGGAAGGTTGCAACCTAACTTTCAATGACCTGATTCATGCGCCGAGTCCTTAACTACTTTTTTGCCTGCCTGCTCACATTATTTGCTAGCTCAGCCCCTGCTGCTGAAAAAGTTGTCCTGCAACTTAAATGGGAGCATGAATTTCAGTTTGCTGGTTATTATGCCGCACTGTGGCAGGGCTTTTATGAAAGTGAAGGTCTTGATGTCGAAATTCGTCCCGTTAGTCGCCCCGATGGAAGCCTGGTATCTCCGGCCCAGGAAGTTTCTTCAGGTAATGCTCATTTTGCGATTGGTGCCACAGATATTCTGGTACACAGGGATCAGGGTGCAGAGTTTGTGGTGTTGGCACCGATTTTTCAGCGCAGCCCGAATGCAATATTTGCCTTACAAGACACGCAAATGGAGTCTGTTGAGGATCTTGCCAAGTTAACCATTGCCTCAATTAAAAACAACTTCACAACGGATGAAATTAATGCGCTGTTAAATGCTAATGGCGTCGAACATTCCCGGCTGTCAATCAAACATGTGACTCCAACAATAGACGCGCTATTGAATAAAACCGTGGATGCTATTTCGACCTATGGGGTGTCCGCCACTTTTTCCGCGCAAGAAAAAAATATCAAACTGAAAGAATTGTTGCCTGCCGAGCATGGTTTGGATTTTTACGGCGATACACTTTATACGCATCGCAGAGTGATACAAAAGGATCCTGAAATCGTTGAAAAATTTGTCAGGGCAACCCTAAAGGGGTGGCAATACGCACTCAATAATAAGCAAGAGTTAGCAACAAAAATATCACAACAATTACCTCGTCATTTATTCAGTTATGACGATTCTGAAGCTTACAACCTTGCCTTTGCTGAGGTGATTGAAGAGTACATGGCTTACCCAGTGTTGGAAATTGGTCATATCAACCTGACACGCTGGCAAAACATGCACGCTCAACTTAAGGAGGTCGGACTCCTTGAAAATGAGTGGGATGAAAACCTGGTTTTTAATGAATCCATGCTTTCTCAATCCTATGAAAGTGGCTTTTCCTTACTGTCGTTATTCACCTTTATTACTTTCACACTCATTATTCTGACGCTGTTTTTTATGCGTCGTGAAATTGTGATTTGGATACCCTGTGTTTTTCTTTTATTTGCAATCGTACTGATAGAAAACTTTCTTGAAGCGAATCTTAAAAAAGATCAGTACCAGAAAGTCAGGATAGAAACAGCAAATAATCTTAACGTAATTTCCGTAAAGTTATCTGGAGCGTTGAACAATAGTCTTTCACTAATATCCGCCACTGCGGCCTATATTGGCGCGAACCCCGACATTGATCAGGATGATTTTGAACGATTCGCTAAACCTTTGTTTCGTGAAGACCCTCAGCTTATAAATCTCGCGCCTGCAAAGGATATGGTAGTTAATTTGATTTACCCTTTGGCCGGGAACGAAGCGGTAATCGGCCTCGACTACCTGAAACATGAAGCTGATAGAGAAGACATTTTGCAGATTAAAAATATGCATAGCCGGATTGTTACTGATCCTGTGAATTTGGTTCAGGGCGGTAAAGCATTTATTGGTCGAGTGGGGGTTTATACCGGAGGAGCGATGGATCAGCCCGTTTTTTGGGGCATTGTTTCCGGGCCGATTGATAGTGCTCTTTTGCTTAAGCGTGTTGGCCTGCTTGATAAAAAACTGGCAATCGATGTATCCATAAGAAACCGGGATAATCTGGGTCGTACCGGACCCGTGTTTTTTGGTGATGAAACGATTTTTAATGACAAACAAACCGTTAAAACTACGCTGATAATCGGTGATACCACGTGGGTTCTCGCAGCAGCACCAAAATCTGGTTGGTACCAGATTTCCAACGACATATGGGGACTGCGCTTCACCACTGTCATTATTGCGGTGTTGTTGATGCTGTTTTTGACCGTCAGGCACCGCCAGCTAAACCAATCAAAAACGCATAAGCAGAAACTTCATCAAAGTGAGAAGTTATTGAGTGATGTTGGTGAACTTGCTCTTATTGGGCCATGGAAAATCAACCCCAGAGGCCACATCAGTAACTGGCATGTGCAAACGTCCAAAGTTCTTGGCCTGCCGTTTCCTGTTTCAGGTATGTTTCTTGAGCAACTGGCATCAGGTTTCCCAGAAGATCAGCTACAGCAACTCAAGCACTGTATTGATAATTCGCGTCAGAGCGGTGAGCCCTTTGATTTGGAAATTTATCGCGTTGATCAACACCAAAATGTTCGCTGGCTACGTTTTATCGGTGATGTTGTTCCGCATCCGGGTAATGTTTATGACATTCTCGGTGCGGTACAGGATATTTCAGAGCGTAAGAACAGTCATGAGCTGATTCAGTATCAGGCCAGCTATGATAATTTGACCGGCCTGCCAAACCGGTTGTTATTAAATGAAAGCCTTGAAAAGAACATTGCCAAGGCAAAACGAGACAACAATAAACTGGCAATTCTGTTTATTGATCTGGATAACTTTAAACCGGTCAATGACAGTCTGGGACATAAAGCTGGCGATAAGGTTTTGAAGGAAGTCGCTAAACGTCTCAAGAACTGTATTCGCGCCTCTGATACTGCTGCACGTTACAGCGGTGACGAGTTTATTATTTTGTTGCAAGATGTTGATGACGGCTCTGGTTCATTACCGGTAGCCGAGCAGGTTATTCATTCCATAAATCAGCCGATCAATATTGATGGTCTGGAAGTTTTCTGCGGCGCCAGCATTGGTGTAGCGATTTATCCAGAGGATGGTGAAACCGGCGAGTCGCTGATTTGCAATGCGGATCAGGCGATGTATGTGGCGAAGGAGTCGGGGCGTAATAACTGGCACTATTTCACCGATGAAATGCAGCGGCAGTCTGAGAAGCGTCATCGCATGCATAGTAAGCTTGTATCTGCGCTAAGTAATGATGGTTTAAGTGTTTTCTATCAACCTATTATTGATCTGAAAACGGGCCAGATCAGCAAGTGTGAGTCACTGGTGCGTTGGTTTGAAAGTGATGGTCACCAGGTTCCTACCGAAGAATTTATTGGTCTGGCCGAAGAAATGGGTGTTATTAACGATATTGATTTCTTTGTGCTGGAGCGGGCCGGGCGTGAACTATCCGGCTTGGTTGATGAACACGGCAACGGCGTTGGTTTGTCGATTAACGTATCGCCACGTATTTTCTCAGCCAAGGATAAATCATTGTGTAAATGGATAACCTTAATTAAAGAAATTGCCCAAACGGTGAAGGTGACGGTAGAAATTACCGAGCGGGTACTGACACAGGATTCTAGCAAGGCACTACGGGTGCTGACACAATTGAAAGATGCGGGTATTAGTATCGCCATTGATGATTTTGGTACCGGTTATTCGTCACTCAGTTATCTCACTAAATTTCCTATCGATTTTATTAAAATTGATCGCTCCTTTATTTCCAATATCGGTATCAATAAATCCGATGAAACGCTCACTGAAACTATTATTGGCTTGGCTAACAAGTTATCAATGCAAGTAATTGCCGAAGGTATTGAAACGCAGGAACAGCTGGATTTTCTCAAAAACCTGGGCTGTGACTATGCGCAGGGTTATTTGTTAGGTAAACCTCAGTCTGTTGATGACTTTGCACTTTTGTTAGAGATCAAAGAAACCGCCGAGCAATTACCTCAAGATACGTCACAGCAAGCACTCGAGCCATTGCATGTCGCCAAGGCTGGTTAGCTGTCTTTTTAATTCCCCTCCGCCTGACTGGCAAAACACGCTACGAATGACATATCATAGCGGCCCTTTGAGCTGTTACTAGAAGCTGGTATTGAGATAATTTATGGAAGATGTGATTGAGCAGTTAACCGAGCTGGCCGAAGTCGTGCCTGTACCGCTCGAACTTCCCGAAGAAGAAGACCTGGTTGAAATCGAAGAAGAGCTGTTTTTGCCGATTCCTTTTGAGATGCGCGAGTTTCTGCTCAAGGTCAGTGATGTGGTATACGGTACTCTGGAGCCGGTTACCGTTGTCGATCCGCAAAGCCATACCTATTTGCCAGAAGTTGCCGCTACCGCTTGGTCATTAGGCGTTAGTCGCGAACTGCTGCCCCTGTGTGAAGCGCGCGGCGGCTATTATTGCGTCAGTCAGGAGGGCGATGTTAATTTCGTCAGGCTGGAAGAGCGCTCTGAGGATGAAGAAGAGGAAGAGTGGGCTTCGGTCTGGCACTGGGTTAAAGAGGTCTGGCTGCACAGCTGATGGCCACTGATGTCAGTCGTTAACCCGTACCTTGTCAGGCCAAACGTGTCAAAAGGCACAGCAACTAACACAACCTTAAAACAGGAATACACATGCAAACCTTTAATCTCGATGGCCGTGACTTTATCGAACTCCATAACCTGCTTAAAGTTACCGGATTGGTGGGTAGTGGCGGCATGGCTAAAACCCTCGTCGGTGATGGTCAGGTACAGGTGGATAAGCAGGTTGAGCTTCGTAAACGTTGCAAAATAAGAGCAGGTCAGGTCGTTGAGTTTGCCGGTCAACAAATCCAAGTTGAAATCTGAAATATCGTTCTCTAAGTGAACGAGACCACGCTCAGCATAAACCATATAATCACGACTTTAATGAGTCGCAGTTTCTAGTAAAAAATACAATTGAACCGTTAAGGAAACCCCAATGGAAAATCTAACCCCAGATTTATGTGATGAATACCCGGATTTAGTTGAAGTGGTTGAGCCGATGCTCAGCAGCTTTGGTGGTCGTATTGCCTTTGGTGGTGAGATCGTCACAGTGAAGTGTTTTGAGGATAACTCGCTGGTTAAGGAAGAACTGGCTAAACCGGGTGCTGGTAAAGTGTTGGTGGTTGACGGCGGTGCTTCCATGCGTCGTGCGCTGATGGGCGACATGATCGCTGAAGGTGCGGTAAAAAATGGCTGGGAAGGTGTGGTTATTTACGGCTGTATCCGTGATGTGGATATCATAATGGAGCTGGATTTAGGCGTTCAGGCCATTAATACCGTGCCCATGAAAACCGACAAACGTGGTGAAGGACAGTTGAATATCCCCGTGACCTTTGGTGGTGTGACCTTTAAGCCGGGTGCTTATGTTTATGCTGATAACAACGGCGTGATTGTTTCGCCACAGGCGTTGAGTTTGCCTGAGTAGATTTTGCGTCTATTAGTTAAAGCCCGCTGACCCAAAGGTTTGCGGGCTTTTTTATTTGTGGGGGGCAACTCCTGGCACCAATGTCCCTTCTGTGAAGTCGAGCATTGCAGGATTTAATCGGGAATAAGCGAGGACTGTCTGAGGCTGAAAGCCGCTTACTTTTGATAGAGTGGGCAGCGCCGATTAAAGACGAAACGCACAGGGAATTCAGCATCGCTGGACAAGCAGCAGGGTCGAGGAGGGATTGATAAGGGAGGGAGAGAATTCCCTCCCTTATCTCGCCAAAAGGTGAAGCGCTAGCTTATTCGAAGTAAAAATAACCTTCGTTAAACAGCTTAAACAACAACTGTTGGGCTGTGGATTGCTCCAGCTGAGGTAGAAGCTCTGCCACTTCAATGCGCGTTGATTTGCATAGCAGTTCTACCAATGGCTTGATGGAAGTATCACCCATATAGCGCTGACCGTTAACAAATAGATCAAGTCCTTCGGGTTGCTCAAACCAAGCGCATCGCGTGCCTTCAACCCAGCACAGAGTTTCAATTTGCTCTAACTCTTCCAGCAGTTGCTCAGGTGTTTGAATAGCTTCAAATTCGTAGGCAACTTCCTGTTGCTTGGATTCGGTCATATATTCGCCAAACCAACGCGCCAGTTTACTGGTGTCGTTGAGGGTGTCAGCGAGAATTTGTTTTACCTTGGTCAAGGCCGCAGGGCTGATTTCGCCAGAGTTTTCTTGCAAGTTCAGATCAGGGTCAGCATAACGTTGATCCTCCTTAAGAGAATCCGCCAGATAGTGGCTGAACTCGCCCAGCAGGTCGCCGTGGCTGGGGGCTCGGAAGCCGATGGAGTAGGTGATGCTGTCATCAACAGCAATACCGTAATGTGCCACGCCGGGTGGGATATACAGCACGTCACCGGGTTCGACAATCCATTCATCCGTGGTGTCAAAATCCTGCAAAATAGATAAATCACAGTCAGGCAAAATCGGTGATTGCGCATCGCAATGTTGGCCAACACGCCAGTGTTTTTTACCCAAACCCTGAATCAGAAATACGTCGTATTGATCGAAGTGCGGGCCAGCGGTGCCTTTATCCGGCGCAAAACTGACCATCACGTCGTCAATGCGCCAGTTGGGAATAAAGCGAAAATGGTCCAGCAGCGAATACACTTCCGGGAAGAAGCGTTCGATACCTTGTACGTGCAAGGTCCAGTCGGCATCGGGCAGGGCGAGGAAATCGTCTTCGCTGAACGGCCCATGTTTTAACTGCCACTGGGGCGCTTCATTCGACTCAGTAATTAGACGCGATTCAGCAAAATCTTCGCAAGCTAGCCCGGCAATTTCTTCCGGACTGAGTGGATTAATAAACTCAGGCAGCGCCTGTTTAATCAGTAGCGGTTTTTTCTGCCAGTATTCGGACAGGAATTGTTCTGCGCTAATTGACCCCAGCGCATGTTGAATATTTTCCATGAAGGGAAGCCTTGGGGTGGAGACTTAAAAGCCAGTTTCACCCGTCGTCACTCCCGCGAAAGCGGGAGTCTATGATTTTTAATGCCTGGATTCCCGCTTTCGCGGGAACGATGTTTTAGCGGTTTAAGTCGGAATTGGCGCTAGATTTTTTTAGCTTGCGCGACAGCGTTGCCGATATAGCGGGCTGGCGTCAACTCACGCAGTGAGGCTTTAGCCGCTTCTGGCATATCCAGCGTTTCAACAAACTCCAGCAAAGCTTCTTTGGTTATACCTTTGCCACGTGTCAGCGCTTTAAGCTTTTCGTACGGCTCTTCGATGTTGTAACGTCGCATCACGGTTTGTACGGGCTCTGCCAGAATTTCCCAGCAGTTATCCAGATCTTCATTGATGGCAGTCGCGTTCAATTCCAGTTTGCCAACACCTTTCAGCGTTGATTCATAGGCAATCAAGCTGTGGCCAAAACCTACGCCCAGGTTACGCAGAACCGTGGAGTCAGTCAGGTCACGCTGCCAGCGCGATACTGGCAATTTGCTGGCCAGATGGCCGAACAGCGCGTTAGCAATGCCCAGGTTGCCTTCGGAGTTTTCGAAGTCAATCGGGTTAACCTTGTGCGGCATGGTGGAGGAGCCCACTTCGCCAGCGATAGTTTTTTGCTTGAAGTAACCCAGTGAGATGTAACCCCACACATCGCGATCAAAATCGATCAGGATGGTGTTGTAGCGAGCGACGGCATCGAAAAGTTCAGCGATGTAGTCGTGTGGCTCAATCTGAGTGGTGTATGGGTTGAAGTTCAGGCCCAGGCTCTCAACGAAGCTTTGGCTGAAGGCTTCCCAGTCAATGTTTGGGTAGGCTGACAGGTGAGCGTTGTAGTTGCCCACGGCGCCATTGATTTTGCCCAGTAACTCAACCGCGTGAATCTGTTTGATCTGACGCTGCAAACGATAGGCAACGTTAGCCATTTCCTTGCCGATCGTGCTGGGTGATGCGGGCTGGCCATGGGTGCGAGATAACATTGGCTGATCGGCATGTTTGACTGCCAGCGCTTTGATCTCGTCAATAATGCGCTGCATGGTTTGTGTAACAACCTCGCGACCTTCCTTCAGCATCAGTCCATGGGACAGGTTATTGATGTCTTCAGAGGTGCAGGCAAAGTGTACAAATTCGCCAACCTGCTGTAGTTCAGGCAAGGTAGCGGCCTGCTCAACGAAGGTTTCCTTGATGAAATACTCAATCGCTTTCACATCGTGGTTGGTGATGCTTTCAATGTCTTTGATGCGTTGTGCGTATTCAGGCTTGAAACCACTGACCAAACCATCGAGGAAGCTGTTGGTTTCAGCGCTGAAGGCTGGAACTTCAGTAATCGCCGCATCGCTGGCCAGTTTTTGCAACCAACGGATTTCCACTTCAAAGCGGCAGCGAATCAGTCCGTATTCGCTGAAGATGTTACGCAGTGACTGAGTTTTTGAGCCATAGCGGCCATCAATGGGGGATACGGCGGTGAGAGCTGATAATTCCATCAAAGTTTCCAATAAGTTGAGCCTGAGAAAGGGCCGCGATTATACACTAGTTTGCTTGAATTAAGCAGGGGTTGGAGGCTGACATTAACCTAAAAAATAGGTCATTCCGTATATCGACGCCCTCTCCCTAAGAAGGGTGCGTTTAAGTTTCTGATTGTTAACGAGCAGGAGTGTAGTGGTCATGTATTTCCGGACGGTTTGTTAAGTTGTTGCTCAGCCGCTGCCGGATGCAGAGCTCTGTAATAGCTGTGAAGCCAGCGTTGGTTGTAGTCATCCATCAGGTAATGTCCGATATCCTTGAAGCCTCGTTATAATGGACAAAGCTTGGCGTGGGGATCCATTCTGTTTTCAGGCTTTTAAAAAAATTCTTCCATAGCGAGCTCTTTCACCTTCTGCTCCATTTCTCCATTTCGTACGCAGGTGTATCCGGAAATGAGGCCACTTCGGTCAAGGTCTCTGAGACTGAAATACAATACCCGGTAAGAAAACTAAAGGCCTAGTTATAGAATCAAGTATCAGCCCTTTTTGACGATATTTCCTATCTATCTAAGCGTCATGTCTTTATGTAATAAACAATCTTATCAGGCGGTAGTTTCGCCTCAATATAGGACTACAATAGTCCTATATATATGTGACTTTTAAATGGAGTGTCATTGTTACTATGTTGCGAATCAGCAAACTTACCGACTACGGCTCAGTGATTCTGGCTTATATGGCGAGCCACCCCGGGCAAACATTAAGTGCTGCGAGCCTGTCCCAAGCGGTGTATCTACCTCTGGCTACGGTAAGTAAATTGATGAAATTATTTAAGAGAAATGGATTGGTGAAATCCACCCGCGGTAAAGAAGGAGGTTACATGCTGTCACGTCCCGCCGAGGAAATCTCTCTGGCTCAGATTATCAGCGTGATCGAAGGCCCGATTGCCTTGACTGAATGCAGTGTGAAAAAGAATCTTTGCCAGGTTGAGAGCCACTGCGCAATTCGGCCCGGCTGGCAGAGTGTTAACCGGGTGATCTATAACAGCCTGTCCCAGGTGACGTTGGATAGCATGTTGGATACACACCAGGAAAATAGGACTGAGCCACAACCGATAACTTTGATGGATCAGTGATGTAAAACATCGGAGGTGTTGCATGGCAACACACACACCAAACCTCGAACGCTTTGTGGGCGACGAATACCCACAGGGGTTTGTTACAGAGGTAGAAACGGATAAGTTTGAACCGGGCTTAAGTGAAGCGGTGGTGCGGCGGATTTCCGCGCGGAAAAATGAACCTGACTTTATGCTGCAGTGGCGATTACAGGCCTATCGACACTGGCTCACCCTGGAAACGCCCACCTGGTCAAAAGTGCATTATCCGCCCATCGATTACGACAGTATTATCTACTATGCCGCGCCCAAGTCCTCCGAGGGACCGCAAACGCTGGACGATGTCGATCCTGAAATTCTACAAACCTACGAAAAGTTGGGCATTCCCCTGCACGAACGGGCTAGGCTGGCCGGTGTTGCAGTGGATGCGGTGTTCGATAGCGTCTCTGTAGCCACCACCTTCCAGAAGGAGTTGGCAGAGGCGGGGGTGATCTTCTGTTCCTTTTCAGAAGCAGTGCAAAAGCATCCTGAACTGATTCAAAAATACCTGGGCACGGTGGTTCCCTATACCGATAATTTTTACGCGGCCCTCAACGCCACCGTATTCAGTGACGGTTCCTTCTGCTATATCCCCAAGGGTGTGCGCTGCCCAATGGAGCTCTCCACCTACTTCCGCATTAATACCGCCAACACCGGCCAGTTTGAACGCACCCTAATTATTGCCGAGGACGATAGCTACGTTAGCTATCTGGAGGGTTGCACTGCGCCCATGCGCGATGAACATCAATTACACGCGGCGGTGGTGGAGCTGATTGCTCTCGACAACGCGGAAATCAAATATTCCACGGTGCAAAACTGGTATCCGGGCGACAAAAACGGCAAAGGTGGTATTTACAATTTTGTTACCAAACGCGGGCTGTGCCGCGGACAGCATGCAAAGATATCCTGGACACAGGTGGAAACCGGTTCGGCTATTACCTGGAAATACCCCAGTGTGATTCTAAAGGGTGATCATTCGCACGGTGAATTTTACTCGGTCGCCTTAACCAACAACTATCAACAGGCCGATACCGGCACCAAAATGACCCATATCGGCAAGCACACCTCCAGCACCATTATTTCCAAGGGTATTTCCGCCGGTCATGGCTCCAATGCCTACCGCGGGCTGGTGCATGTGGGCCCCAAAGCCATTAACGCGCGCAATTACAGCCAGTGTGATTCGCTGTTGCTGGGCGCCGAGTGTTCCGCCCACACCTTCCCCTATATCGAAGTGAAACATCCGTCGGCCCAGGTCGAGCACGAAGCCACCACCTCAAAAATCAGTGACGAACAGTTGTTCTATTGTTTGCAGCGAGGCATCAACCCGGAAGACGCCGCCTCCATGATCATCAATGGCTTTTGCAAAGAGGTGTTTCGCAAGCTGCCGATGGAGTTTGCGGTGGAAGCCCAGGCGCTCATGGAAGTCAGCCTCGAAGGTTGTGTTGGCTGAGGTGGCTTAACGTACCTGATTATTAGTTATAGGTACTTAAAACAGGTAAGGAGATTGGCATGTTGAGAATCAAAAATTTGCACGCCGGTATTGATGGCAAGACGATTCTTAAGGGCGTCAACCTGAACGTTAACGCCGGTGAGGTTCACGCCATCATGGGCCCCAATGGCTCAGGTAAAAGCACTCTGGCCAATGTTCTGGCGGGCCAGATGGACTATGAGGTTACCGACGGCGAGGTGCTGTTGGGTGATAAAAACCTGTTGTCACTGAGCGCCCATGAACGGGCCTGTGAGGGTGTTTTTTTGGCGTTTCAGTACCCCGTGGAAATCCCAGGCGTGAGCACCATACAGTTTTTGAAAACCGCCTTGAACAGCATCCGCAAATACCATCAACTCGACGAGTTGGATGCCCTGGATTTTTTGGAGCAGGTAAAAGACAAGGTTCAGCAGGTGGATATGGATGAAAGCCTGCTGTATCGCGCCGTCAACGAGGGCTTCTCCGGCGGTGAGAAAAAACGCAATGAAATATTGCAGATGCTGGTGCTGGAACCCTCGCTGGCTGTTCTCGATGAAACTGACTCCGGGCTGGATATCGATGCATTAAAAACTGTCGCCGATGGGGTTAATGCATTCCGCGCATCCTCCAATCAGGGCAAGGAAAGGGCCATCATTCTAGTGACCCATTACCAACGCCTGCTGAATTATATCAAACCGGATTTTGTGCATGTGTTGATGGACGGCCAAATTGTGAAATCAGCCGGGCCGGAATTGGCACTGGAGCTGGAGGCCAAAGGCTACAGCGCCTGGGCCGCTTAACGAGAGGAAAGAGCGAGAAACAGAGATGAACGCCAGTGAACGATTCTGTACTGCCTACACACAGAGCAGTGCGAGCATAAGGGACCAACATCAACAGCTGCCCTGGTTAAAAAACCTGCGGGAAAATGCGCTGCATGAGTTTGCCGCGCAGGGGCTGCCGAAGCCCTATGATGAGGACTGGAAATATACCAACCTGAAACAGCTTGAGCAGCTTGAATTTTGCCGTGCCGAACGACCCGCTTCCTTGCTCCCTAAACAGATGAGCACATCCTTACCGGCCTGCGAAGTTGGTTATCAATTGGTGTTTGTTAACGGCTGGTATATGGAAGACCTCTCAACCGTGGATCACTTGCCGTCTGGACTTGTCTTATGCAACTTCGCCCAGGCCCTGTCAGAGTACAGCGCTGATTTAGAGGCAACACTGGGTCATATAGCGGATCGTGAGGGGCAACCCTTCGCAGCGTTAAACACCGCCTTTATGGAGGACGGTGTGTTTTTGCGGGTCGCCGCTGATACGGTGATTCACGATCCCATTCACTGCCTGTTTCTCTCTACCGCCAGTGCTGACGATGCCCGCCCAAGGGTCAGCTATCCGCGGTTGCTTATCCTGCTGGAAGATAACGCTGAAGTGTCGGTTGTTGAGCATTACTTAGGAATAAAGAGCTTAGGAATAGAGAGCCCTAATTTAGACGAGCCGGAATTGGAAAAAAATAACAATTTCACCAATACCCTCACGGAAATTCAGTTACATCCCGGTGCCAGCCTTAACCATTACAAATTGCAGTGTGAGTCATGCGACAGTAGCCATATCGCCGGCATTCATATTGAGCAGCAGCGGGGCAGCCGATTTACCTCCCACAACCTGTCACTGGGAGCGGCGCTGGCCAGGAACGATATTCGCATCAAGCTGACGGGTGAAAATGCCAGGTGCTGTCTTAATGGTGTCTATTTAGTTGGTGGCCACCAGCACATCGATAACCACACACAAGTCGATCATCTGGTACCCAGCTGTTGCAGTGAAGAACTCTACAAAGGCGTGATTCAGGGCCGTGCCCGGGCCGTCTTTAACGGTAAGGTGGTGGTTGAACCTGACGCCCAGCAAAGCGATGCCCGGCAGATTAATAAAAACCTGTTATTGTCTGAAAAAGCTGAAGTGGATAGCAAACCGGAGCTGCAAATCTTTGCCGACGACGTCAAGTGCAGTCATGGTGCGACCGTCGGCCAACTTGATGCACGGGCGTTGTTTTACCTGCAGTCACGGGGTATCAGCAAAATCGATGCGCAAGCCCTGCTGGTGTACGCCTTCGTAAGCGAAATACTTGAGGCTATTGATCACCCGGGTGTTCAGCAGCTCATTCAGCCGCCAGTACTTGATCAGCTCAGTGATTTGATTGGTGCGGATAGCATTCGCCTGCAACCGCAAATTTCTACTTTTTTGACGAAAAGCGGAGAGGGGGTGTCATGCCATTAGCATCTTCACGGCCCAACACCTCAGTTGCTCAAGCGGCAAGTGGCGTCAACTGGGATAGGCTACGCCAGGACTTCCCCGTGTTGTCGCAGCTGATCCATGGCCGGCCTCTGGTTTATCTGGACAATGCCGCCACCAGTCAAAAACCGAATGCGGTCATTGAAAGCATTGATCACTATTATCGCCACGACAATGCCAATGTGCACCGCGGCGTGTATACCTTGAGTGAACGAGCCACACAGGCTTACGAGGCAGCGCGCGACAAAGTGCAGGTTTTTTTAAACGCCGCCCAGCGCGAGGAAGTTATCTTTGTACGCGGCACCACGGAAGCCATTAACCTGGTGGCACAGAGTTTTGCCCGCCCACGCTTAAAACCCGGCGATGAAATCCTTATCAGTGCCATGGAGCACCATTCCAATATTGTGCCCTGGCAGATGGTGTGTGAACAAACCGGCGCCCAGTTGAAAGTGGTGCCTATCAATGACAATGCCGAAATTGTGCTGGCTGACTATCGGCAATTGCTCAACAAAAACACCCAGCTGGTGGCCATAACCCATATTTCCAATGCGCTAGGCAGCATCAATCCAGTACAGGAAATGATTGCGGCTGCTCATGAGCAGTCCATTCCGGTATTACTGGATGGTGCCCAGGCCGCGCCGCATCTTGCGGTGGACGTGCAAGCGCTGGATTGTGATTTCTACGCGCTGTCGAGTCACAAAATCTACGGCCCCACGGGCATTGGTGTGTTGTACGGCAAGCGATCCTGGTTGGACGCCATGGAGCCCTATCAAGGCGGCGGTGACATGATCAGCAGCGTTACCTTTGAAAAGACGCACTACAATGTGCTGCCCTACAAGTTTGAAGCGGGTACACCCCATATTGCCGGTGTGGTGGGCTTTGGCACCGCTTTGGATTATGTCAGCGATATTGGTCTCGACAACATTGCCGAGCGCGAACAACAACTGCTTAAGTACGCTACTCAGGTCCTGTTACCTCTGCAAGGGCTGCGCATTATCGGCACAGCCAAGCTCAAAGCCAGCATTATCTCCTTTGTACTGGAGTCAGCACATCCCCATGATATCAGTACTATTCTCGATCAACAGGGGGTGGCCATTCGCGCCGGACATCACTGTGCCATGCCGGTCATGGAACGTTTTAAGGTGCCGGCGACGGCGAGAGCCTCGTTGGCGTTTTATAACAACGAAGACGATATTGATCGTCTGGCTGAGGGCATAAAAGAAGTGAACCGGATTTTTGCTGGAATCTGATGGGTAAGGTCATGAATCAGGAATTACGCGAGTTATATCAGGAAGTAATCATCGATCACGGGCGTCATCCACGCAATTTTAAAAAGCTCGAAGATCACAGTCACAGCCAGGAGGGCTACAACCCCCTGTGCGGTGATCGACTGATGCTATACCTCAAAGTCGAAAACGATCGCGTAATTGATGCGGCTTTTGAAGGGGTGGGTTGTGCTATCTCCATGGCGTCCGCCTCTTTGATGACCACACAAATTAAAGGTAAGACGCTTGAGGAAATCCAGCAACTGTTTCAGGCCTTTCATTGCCTGGTTACAACGCCGGAGCCCCCCTCCAGCGTACAGAACTGTTTGGGTAAACTGACCGTGTTGGGAGGTGTCAGGGATTTTCCAACCCGTATCAAATGCGCCACATTAGCCTGGCATACCATGAAAGTAGGCTTGGACAGAAATACCCACGAACAAGCGGTTTCTACGGAGTCTTGATTAGTGTTCTTTGAACTTTCAGCGAACTTAAGAGGAGAGCCCTCAGCGGTTTTTGATTCGCCAACACAAGGGCGAGAGTAAGTGCAACCATGAAGCAAAAAACCGAACAGGTCACCGTGTTACGGGACTGCCCAGCCGTGCATATTCCAGCCGGACTTCCCGGTACCATAATCAAGGGCAGTGAAGTGCTGATAACCCAGGCGCTGGGTGATAGTTTTACGGTCAATGACCACGGCCGGCTGTTGCGTGTTGCAGGTCGCGATGCCGATGCGCTCGGTAAGAAAACCAAACAAGCCCCTCCAGTTACTCCGCAGGACAGTGAACACAGGGCTCAGCAGCAGAGCACACTCTCGCAAACAATCAAGCAGGTAAGGGCGCAGTTGAAAACCTGCTATGACCCGGAGATCCCGGTCAATATTGTCGATCTTGGACTGATTTATCAGCTGGATAAAGTTGAATTATTGGACGGTCGCAGTTTAATGAGAATTACCATGACACTGACCTCAGCGGGCTGTGGTATGGGGGCCGTACTTGCCAAGGATATCCGCCAAAAAGTCCTGTCAGTAGCTGGTGTGGACGCGGTCGAGGTGGAGTTCGTTTACGATCCTCCCTGGAGTCGCGAAATGATGTCCGACGCGGCCAAGTTGCAACTGGGCTTACTGTAGCAGGCTTCTGAAGGCTTTATAAAATACTGTGTCATTCCGACCGAAAGGGAGGAATCTTTTACCACTGGAGCCAAGATCCCTCATATACATTCGGGATGACACAAAACGGGCTCTTAGGCCTGAGTCCCCTCAAGAGAGGCACACATATGGCAGAGTGGATTGATGCAATTGACGTCAACGAGTTATTGGCAGGGATGTATAGTGTCGTTGATCTGGACGATGTCAGCCTGTTATTGGTGAATGTCGATGGTGAATTTTATGCCATCGAAAACCTGTGTAGCCACGACGGCGGCGAATTAAGTGACGGGGAGGTGATAGGTACTGAGATAATCTGCCCTCGCCACGGTTCACGTTTCTGCCTTAAAACCGGCACCGTTTTAAGCGCACCGGCCTTTGAGGATATTGATACTTACCCCGTTAGAGTTGTTGGCGACAGAGTGCAGGTGTTCAGCGAACCGTAGCATACAAAAAGTTGTACTTTAGCCGCGCGTTGTAAAGCGCTTTGAACGATTTGCTCGGGTTTGAGCCTAACCTGAATATGGCGATAACTTGAATTATCAGGAGGGTATTATGAACGAAGATACTTTAAATATGACGACCAGAAAGTTTCTCAAAAAGGTAGGTGTTACCTCTCAGCGAGAAATTGAACAGGCTGTTTATAAGGCTATTGAAAGTGGTGATTTGAAAGGCTCAGATTCATTGGAAGTCCATATGACGTTGTCCATACCGAGGTTAGATATTAATCATCAGATAGATGGCGAAATATCACTGGAATAAGTCTTAATGTCAGGCGCTTTTAGGCGGCATGAATACAAAAAGGATCACTGATATCAGAACCTCCATGATTAAATAGGTCAGTGTTACTAATCCCGGCAGGCCATCAAGCAGTAGCGATATGAGTCGCGATAACGCGAGAAAAAGTAATAGGGTTGCGAGGACGAGAATAAGTGTCCGGTTACGTTCCATATTAATAATTGCAACGCCAGACATGAAGCCTACCGCCGTCATCATTCCGTTATAGGCTCGTAACTGGTTGAGTGCATCCACATGCTGAGCGATCAACCCCGGTGAACCGGGATTGTGTCTAAAAACCTCCCAAAGCCCTGGCACCATAAGGCTTAAACACAGGAATGCGAGAGTGACGTAAAGTATTCGTTTGTGACTGAGTGGCATGGTGACCGCCTTCTACAGACGATTTGATAGAATAATATTATATGAAATAGCATAAAATTGATGTCGTAAAGAGGTATTAATGATGAACGCCCACCGATTCAAATTCATGTCTATCGACGGTGCACCATTCGCATTGTCCGACTTTGCCGGAAAAACGATTCTCTTAGTTAATACCGCATCGGAATGCGGTTTCACACCTCAGTATTTAGCTTTGCAGGAGTTATGGGAGACTTACCGAGATCAGGGCCTGGTGGTTATTGGGGTGCCTTCCGACGATTTTGGTCATCAAGAACCGGGCAGTGAGGCAGAGATCAAAGCATTCTGTACGAAAAACTATGGCGTCGACTTTGTTTTGACCAGCAAGCAAAAGGTGCTCGGCGAAGAGGCGCACCCGCTCTATCAAACGATGGCGGATGAACTTGGCAGCGCGGCGAAACCAAAATGGAATTTCCACAAGTATCTGTTCGATCCGACAGGGGAGCTGGTTGAACTTTGGCCGCCTAAAGTTGAACCGTTATCGAAAGAGGTTAAAACGGGCATTAAAGATAACCTGCCCAACGACTGAAGAACGTGTACGGAGGCAACGGAGCTGACTGCATAGCAGCCTGACAGGAGAACAGACCATGAGAGTGCAATTACTAGTAACCAAAACAGACTTCAATCTGCCAAACCTGGAGAACGAATTGAAGGATCTGGGCGTTAAGTACGAAGTTGAATACGTAGAGGAGCAGCCTGAATTGGTGGCCGCGCTGAATATCCGTCATTCCCCCAATATCATCGTCAATGGAAAGTTGGTTTTTCAGCGTCAGCCCTCGGAAGGCGAATTAAAGACGTATTTTTTTGAGGATTGATAAAGCCTGCCGGGACGAACGATATGCTGCAACTCTTGCTAGGCCTAGTCTTGTTCTTTGGGATACATTCGGTGTCCATCGTTGCATTACCGCTTCGTGATAAGCTCGTAATACAAAGCGAGATTGGTTGGAAGCTGTTTTACAGCATTATCTCACTGCTGGGCATTGTCTTCATTGTAAGGGGCTACGCAGATTTAAATCTGGCGCCTACTGTACTCTATACTTCGCCTGTTGGGTTGCGTTATGCGGCCATCATTCTCCTGCTGCCAACATTTATTCTTTCTCTTGCTCCCTATTTCCCGGGGCACATTAGTCGTACTGTAAAACACCCACAACTTGTTGCTCTAATGATTTGGGCCTTAGCACACCTATTAGTAAATGGCGCATTAGCCGATGCGCTGTTGTTTGGCTCGTTCCTATTGTGGGCCGTAATGGATCGTATCTCGATGACGAAGCGAGCCTCTCGCCCCGTGCTGAGTATGCCGCAAACGGGTGCTAACGATATAATCTTGATAGTGGCAGGGTTGGCCCTCTATGCGGTCTTTGTTTTTGGGCTTCATGAAGTGCTGTTCGGCGTCAGGCCGTTTTAATAAACCTAGGAACGACAAATGCGTTCCTTCTCTCGTTTAGTAAAGCAAAGGTGCTGTAACAATGGAAATGGACAAATCAATTAACGTCTTTGGTGAAAAGATTGAAGCATGTGGTGAAAATCCAAAAACGGGATTTTTCCGCGACGGAAAATGTAACACCTGCGTAGAAGACGTCGGTTCACATACTGTCTGTATTGAAGCGTCGCAGGCGTTTTTGGAATACTCGCGATTTAAAGGCAACGATCTGTCCACGCCCGTACCTGAGTTTAATTTTAAAGGGTTAAGACCTGGAGATACCTGGTGCTTATGTGCACTACGTTGGCTTGAGGCACAGGAAAACGACATGGCACCGAGAGTTTATCTCAGAAGAACGCATATTAAAGCGTTGGAGATTGTGCCTATGGCATTGCTGAAAAAATATGCCGTGGACTTGAATTAAAAGACCTTTAATCTCATCCCAACGCCAATACCAAAAAGGGACGGAATAGTCATTCGTCTTTGCCCCCGATTATTCGAATGGAGATTCCGTTTATAGGCTCGAATTGTATGGCTGAGTGTTCGAGCCTTACACAACCCCACCCCGTCTGCACATTAGACGGCTCAAGCCCTTAAACAAGCCAAATGCCAATTATTGCCAATCAATAATAGTTCTGGCTGCTAAATTGGCTGTGTTTGGTCTTGGTCATTAATTTACCAAACTGCTCTTTGCTCAGGTGAATCAAGGTTTCATGATCACCGGCTTCCAAATAGACATCATCGAGTTGGTCCAGGCTTTCATCATAAATTGCGTTCATGTTATAGGCCTGACCAATCGCCGGTACCGCACCATGTTCACAGTCGGCGAACATTTTATAAACCTGTTCTTCATCGGCTAAATGCAGATCCGCATCCATCTTGTCGTTCAATTTATGCAGGCTAACCTTATGGCTAGCGGGCACTATTGCCATCAGATGACGGCTTTCATGATCTTCAAGCACAACGGCTTTTGCTATTGATCTTGGCAGGATGTGGGAAGTGATGGCCGAACCAACAGACGTGCTGGTGTGGGCGTGGTTGATGGTGTCATATTTGATGCCTTCACCCTCTAAATAGCTTGCAACACGAGTTGAGATACTCATGGTTTTATCCTCTCTTTCACGAAACTTGTATAACTAGATTATAAATCCTGACTGGAATGATTTTTACCTTTAGCTTTGACTGTTTTGGGCTAAAAGCAGGCGGCTATATAGACGGTTGATCTGAACTTTATTGTTGAATGGATCTGTCGAAAACCACTTTTGATTTCTGATCGCAATCCTTGGTATTACTTGCTCTTGCAGCTAATCAGGCCGGGGAGGACAATATTCAGAGGGAATATGAGGCCGCGATGATGAACAATAAACGGCGAGACTACTTTAATGACCAGCAACGGCAGGCGTTTGATCATTCGTACCAGAGCTTTTTAGCGCCGCTGCCAGCGGATGTTATAACGCGTATGGAGCGTATTGTTGCCGCACCCGCTATCCGGCCAGGAGAAACGGTTCTGGATGTGGGTACCGGCACCGGCGCCCTGATTCCTCAGATTCAGGCCTATCATCCGGGCCGCATTGTCGGCTGTGACCTGTCCGGCAAGATGCTGGCGCAGGTGGCTGAGCGTTATCCCGATGTTGAGTGTTATCAGCGTGATATTTATGACCTTCAATTGCCAGTCGGCAGTGTTGATGTCGTTTTTATGAATGCCATGTACGGCAACATAGCTGATAAAGAGGGGGCCTTGCGTAATATCGTATGCATGTTGCGGTCCGGTGGACGAGTTGTCATCAGTCATCCGCAGGGACGGGCGTTTGTAGAGCGGATAGTGAAAGATATTCCTTATCCCGTTACGCCGTTACCGACGGAAGAAGAAGCCCATGCCTTCCTTGGGGTTTTTGGCTTGACGGTGCGTCAATATACCGATGAAGAAAGATTGCTGATCGTGTTGGCAGTGAAAGAGTGACGTTGCTGTGTGAAACTGCAAAAAAGAATCCACTGGGCATAAATGATCGCAGGCAGCATCTGAACCTATTGTCACGATGGTTATCCATATACTCGGTGCATGCATTGCCATTGCCGGAGGTGAAGAAAATGCTACGTTTCATTACTCGACATATTCTTACAGGCCTGATTACCGTTCTTCCGGTCTTGCTGACACTGTACTTACTCTACTGGTTTATTATTTCCACAGAAACGGTACTAGGCAACATAATCCGATTTATCCTGCCCGACTCTCTGTATTGGCTGTACTGGCCGGGTATGGGCGTGATTGCAGGATTAGCTATCGTTTTTCTTATCGGGCTTTTGATGCATATTTATGTTGTTCGGCGGTTATTTGAAAAGGCTGAGCAACTGCTATTTCACATGCCTTTAATAAAATCCGTTTATCGCGCCATCCGTGATTTTTTCCAGTTTTTTTCCCCTTCAAAGAAAAAGGAGTTTGAGCAGGTAGTTGCCGTTACCTTGGATAATGGCATGCAGCTCGTTGGTTTTGTTACGCAGGCAAAACCTGAAAATATCCCAAGTGGCCTGAATAATGATGACAGTGTGCTGGTTTACCTTCCGCTCAGCTATATGATTGGCGGATATACGGTGTTGATTCCCCGTAAAGCCATTCGTACGCTCGATATGTCTATGGAAGAGGCCATGCGCTTTACACTAACAGCCGGAGTCACTGGCGATGGGTACTCTTCACCACCAGCAAAGCACAAATAATTGCTGTTCTACAATTAGCCGGTATCAGTGCCACTAGTCAAAAACCGGCAACAGCGCCCATTTGATATAAAACGCGCCTGTGTCCGGTGATTGATCAAGACAGATAATGCCGCCGTTTTGGAATTTAATAACGGGTTTTTCTGCTGAACCGGTGATTAAATAGCTCACCAGCTTTTCCATAAAGGGCAGGTGGCCGACCAGCATTTGATTGTTGGCGGTATCAAGTGAGTCAGCGATCGCTATGACATCGTCCATCGGCTGCAAACCTGCGCGCTCAGAAATGCCGCCCTCGGGTTGTAATGCCTGCGCATAAATATGGGCGGTTTGGCTGGCTCGCTTTTTACCACTATGAATGACTTGAGACACCAGGATGTTATGATCCCTGGACCTGTCGGCAATCAACTGAACCTCAGCGAAGCCCTGTTCGGATAGCCCTCGTTCCGGGTCAGCTTCTTTTGGCAAGCTGTGGCCATGTTGAACAAGATAAATTGCCATGACTATTTACCCCGCTGTTGCTGTAAATAATTTCTCGCCAACCCTCTAATTATAACCTGTATAGAAATCTCGCGGGTAATCAGCCCTTTTCCCAAGAGAAAAGGGGACGCATTTATTTTATGGGCAACTGTTGATTAGTTACACCCAAAAATAAATGCTCCCTTAGCGCCTTATATCTGCCTGGACAGATAAGGGATGTTAGTTGTTTAGCTCAATCATTAGCCTTTTTGCGGCGGCTTCAGAACTAGCGGGGTTTTGCCCTGTGATCAGTAAGCCGTCCTGTACGGCGAAAGCATTCCAATCGGGGCCTTTTTGGTAGTCACCGCCTTTATTCTTGAGTTCGTCTTCTAACAAAAAGGGCACAACATCGGTTAACTGAACGGCATCTTCCTCTGTGTTACTAAAGCCTGTGACAGTACGGTTTTGCACAATAGGTTTGCCTGAGCTGTCTTTGGCGTTGAGCAACGCGGCACTGGCATGACACACGGCGGCCACTGGCTTTTGAGCTGCCATGAATTGTTCGATTAACTCAATAGAGTGCTGATTATCCGTCAGGTCCCAGAGTGGACCATGCCCGCCGGGATAGAAAACGGCATCATAATCAGCAGCGTTTACTTCGCTGAGTTTGAGGGTGTTGGCAAGCTTGGTTTGCAGAGACTCGTCAGCATCAAAGCGTTGTGTAGCGGGGGTCTGAAAATCAGGCAACTCACTTTTTGGATCGACCGGCGGATGTCCACCTGCTGGGGACGTCAATGTAATTTCTGCGCCTGCATCGGCAAAAACGTAATAGGGAGCTGCGAACTCCTCAACCCAAAAACCGGTTTTTTCACCGGTGTTGCCGAGCACTGAATGGGAAGTGAGAACCATGAGGATTTTGTTGTTGGCAGCTCTAGTCATTATCTGAATTCCTGTGATGATGAAGTATTGCTCTCTGGGGAGGTATCCCCGCTAATGATGCTTGCTGATAATTATACGCTTTCTTATAGTGATGAATGGATAACCTGTTGTTTTAATAAGAATAGCGAGAGTTTTTTTCGTTCAGGCTATTGGCAAGATAATGGCTATAACAAGTGCTGACCTTTTGGTTAAACTGTTGGAATGATGCGCAAGAGTAAACACGTATTGGTTCGAAACGTTGGCTGGGCGATGGGCAACGGCTCTATTAAGGTGGCCCGTTCACCGGCTGCCCATATGTTGCAATGGCTTGTGCTGTTCATGTTTCTGTTGACCGCTCCCTTCGCGATAGTCTGCGAAGCTGCCGAACCAGCTGCTGAGCAAAGCGTGCTCGAAGTTTTCGTGCGCGATGGCTGCCCGCACTGTGCCGACGCTAAAGCATTTCTTCCAGAGTTTGCCCGGGAGCGACCGGGATTACGGATCGTCCTGCGATCGGTGGACGACGATGTAACCGCGCGAGAAGATCTGGTGCGGCTTTCACGTGACGCCGGTGTCCAACCAAGTGTGCCGGCTTTCGTTAGCGGCGGCAAAATAGTCGTGGGGTTCGACAGCGCCGAACGAACCGGCCCGGTATTGGCAGCTCTGGTTGACCGGTATTCGGTGTCTACGGATAGAGTTGAGACAGCGCTGTTCGGTACACTCAGTATTTCTCGCTTGGGGCTGCCGTTGTTCACTGTGGCCCTGGGCCTGCTCGATGGTTTTAATCCCTGCGCCATGTGGGTGTTACTGTTTCTGCTTTCCATGCTGGTGCACTTTAACGATCGCAAACGGATGGCACTGGTTGCCGGTACCTTCGTGCTGGTCAGCGGAGCAGTTTATTACGCGTTTATGGCCGCATGGCTCAATATATTTATGCTGGTGGGCGCATCAAAGCTATTGTACGGGCTACTGGGCGGTGTAGCGCTGGTAATTGGCGCGATCAACGTTAAAGACTTTGTGTGCGCGCGAGGGGATTTTACTCTCTCTATACCTGATTCGGCTAAACCGGGTCTGTATGCTCGTATGCGAGCAATCATGGGCGCGCGCTCGTTGCCTCCATCGTTGCTCGGAGTTGCCATGCTGGCGGTGGTGGTGAACGGCATAGAGCTACTCTGTACCGCCGGTTTTCCGGCCATTTACACGGCCGTCCTCACCCAACATGATCTTAGCCCCTCTGCTTATTATGCATATCTGGGATTGTATATCCTCGCCTATGTAGCAGATGATACCTTGATGGTAGCGATTGCGGTCATAGCCTTGAGTAGTCGCAAACTGACCGAGCGCGTTGGACGCCTGCTGAAGCTGTTGAGCGGGGTTGTTATGCTGCTACTTGGTGGGATCATGATTATGCGCCCGGAGTGGCTGGTTTAATGCGTATACTTGTGGAGGCCCGGATTTGAATTTGGCTGTAGGGTAGATGGCGTCGATGGGGCTTTTCGTGAGCTTCGCGCGAATAGCATCCTAGAAGTGATTGTTTCAACCCGCTGGCCTCGAATCGGCAGTGTCGTGATGCCGCTGAGATTTAACCGAGCTGGCTCAGGCCCCGAATAATAGCTGGTGAAACTACATGAGCGAACAATCCTGCTTTATCACGCTGTTAACCATTGAGCTGATAATCCCCCATGCCCAATCGCTTAAAGATAAGCGTCGCGAAGTACGGGGATTGAAGGATCGCATCCGCAGCAAATTCAATGCCTCGGTGGCGGAGGTGGGCTACCAGAACAAATGGCAAAGGGCCGTGTTGGCAGTCTGTCTTGTAGGCAGTGACAAACGCAATCTGGAGTCGGATAGTGCCCACATACGTACCCTTTGCGAAGAGGCCACCGACATCATGATCACGGCGATTGATCAACAGTGGTTGTAACACGCGCCGCTGGCGGTCACATCAGGGTAGCTTTAATGCCCGCTTTTGACACAACAACAACCCCCGTCCGAATATCAGACGGCTCAAATCTTTAAATATGCCTATCCTCAATTACTGCAAGCCAATCAATAATAGTTCTGGCTGCTGAATTGGCTGTGTTTGGTATTAGTCATTAATTTACCAAACTGGGCTTTGCTCAGGTGAATCAAGGTTTCATGGTCACCGGCTTCCAGATAGACATCGTCGAGCTGGTCCAGGGTCTCATCATAAATTGAATTCATGTTATAGGCCTGGCCAATTGCTGGCACCGCTCCTGGCTCACAATCACTGAACATCTTGTAAACCTGCTCTTCTTCGACCAAATGCAGCTTCGCATCTAACTTGTCGTTCAATTTGTGCAAGCTAACCTTATGGTTGGCCGGCAGTATCGCCATCAGGTGACGGCTTTCATGATCTTCAAGCACAACGGCTTTTGCTATTGTTTTGGGTGAGATGCTAGCGGTGATAGCCGAACCAATAGACGTGCTGGTATGGGCGTGGTTGACGGTGTCATATTTGATGCCTTCACCATCTAGATAGCTGGCAACACGAGTTGAAATGCTCATGGTTTTACCCTCTCTTTTACGACACTTATACACCTGAATTATAAATCCTGACTGGAATAATTATTACCTTAGGCTTTGACTGTTTTGGGCTAAAAGCATGTGTTTTTATAGATGCTTGATCTGATCCATAATTTTGCTTATGTCACTTTTTTTCAGACCGGATCGCAGTCTAATCAGCTCCATCGGTGGAGATGTTGCCACCAAAGTGTGGGGGAAGTCTTGAAAGATTAGAGGAATCAGATTGAATATTTAGAATTTTTATTTTGGGGGCGAGTCACATTTATTCTAGAGACGCGTTTAGCTCAGGAATAAATACGTCCCATTTGTCTCGGTGGTTTGAGTCAAAGAAAACGGATTTAAAGATCGCGCTTGATATGTCTAGAGATGCTGGAATTATGTCAGCTAATTTAGCGTCTAATGGGTGGAAGATTGATAAATTATGCCATTTGATGGCTGGAGGGTTTTTGATGAGCGAAGGCATGAGCATGCTTCTGTTAATCCTCTTTGTATTCTTCGTGGTTCTGCCATTGTTTGTGCTTCCACAGATACGGCGCGAAAATAAGTGGGATGAAGCGCGCATGATTGATCCCGAGAAGGATAAAAGATCGCAGGAATATGATGACGCTGACGATAAAGATAAAGAAAAAAATAAAGATAAGCGCGACTTTTAACCGACAGAACAAAGTGGCGGATTGAATATTTAATAACCGTAACGATCCCTCTTGCTGGAAAGGAGCTACCCTCGTAAGCGTACTGAGTATTTTTCTATCCCCAATTATTCCTCAGAGGAGTAAAATTAGAAAACGGCCCTGATGTCGTTAATTCGACACTGACCTTAGTCATTACGTGTTGATCACACAGCAACGTAAAACCAGCAACAAAACGAAAGGAGGTGCAATCATGCAAGGTTCCATTCTCTCTATCGGCAGTTACGGTGTTGGAACCGCTTCACTGCTGAGCAGCTTTGAAGATGAGTGTGTTGGCAGCCCGCCAGCCTTTAGTGAAGGCATTGTTGTCTCCCGTTTCGAGGGTGAAACAGTCTATATCAGAGGCTGGCATATCAATGCCCATTTTGACGGTGAACAGGCGCTTGAGCACTTTGAAGAAGCGAAGAACCATCAGGATTTTGAGTTCACCTTTTCCAGCGAACGGGAAATTCAGGAGGGGGAAATGCTCGACGGTGACGACCCAGTATTGCAAAAGCAATTGAAGAGTAAACTTGAAGAGTTGCCGTCAGGGTAATAACGCCTGATTTAAAAATATACCTCGATAAGGTTGTTAGAAGTTTTCGATGTGAGTGATCTGCAACCTTATCTCTCTCACGGAGGAATAGCATCATGACAAACAAATACGAGGGCGGCTGCGAACATATTCATACCCATTCAAATAACGACCCCATCGACAATCACACCTGCCACTGCTCTGTCTGTAAAAGCGTAACCGGTCAGGACACGACTCATGTGGTATTTTTTAACCACAGCGATCTGGTAGTCGACAATCTTGATGGATTGAATCGTCAGCCGTTCAATGCCAATAATCCAGACGGACCATTAGAGCTGTGCACCTGCTCCACCTGTGGCACGCCGATCATGCTTGATGATAAGGAACGACGCATCCGAGCGATTGTGCCAAACCTGATGGGCTATGATGCCGGGAGCCTACCTGCAACCTATCATGCCTTCTACGACCCTGCGACGGGCGTCGCCAAGCCTGACGATGGCCGACTTGTCTACGAAGGGCTTCGTCCTGATTTCGTTTGGCCGACCTCTGCCTGATTTATGGAAAACAAATGGGGGCTTAAGCCCCCATTTTTTATGTCGCTGAATTCAGCCAGTTTATGACATAGCTTCGCTCAGCGAAGAGCTATCAACGGTAAGAGGGATCAGCTAACAGCTTTCTTTAAATTAAGTCTCTTACGGCCTCATTTATTGGAAACACTGAGAAAATTAGTTGAGATTATTTTGCAGCGAATTAAAGGGCTGTGGCCTGTTTGATTTTGAAAAGAGGGTTAGTAGAAGAAGGGCAGCCACAAAAGGTAAAATACAAATAGTTCTCAGTTGTCACCGTCTCCTTTAATTTGTGCACTTTTTTTCTAGATGTTCATCAAAGGATTAACGGATTCAGTTCGACAGTTTTTTGAACGTTCTCAGGAGGCTTCATTATGAAGGAGAGGACTAAAGAACTTATCGCTGTCGGTGCAGCGACCACCGCCAATTGCGTGCCTTGCCTGAAGTATCATTATCAAAAAGCCTTAGCGTTGGGTGCAACCAATGATGACATCAAAGACGCTATTGAAGTGGGCCGAATGGTGCGTCGTGGTGCAGCGCGTGCCTGGGACAAGGAAGCCGACGAACTTATCGATTCCATGCAGGAGGGTGAAGCATGACTGCAACTACGAACACCTCAAAACCTGTGTCTTGCTGTTCAGGAGAGTCACAGGAAGGTGGTTTGATAAGCCATTGTCCAATGGCAGCAAAATTCGATAAAACGTTTGGCAGTCCCAAGTTCAAGCTGTTGCTGTGCGTTATTGGCGTGGCATTAATTGTTATTGGGATTGCTATCATTTTGGAACCCAGAATTGTCATCTGGTTGATGGCGTCCGTCTCGATACTTATGGGCATGGCTTTGCTTGTGATGGCTTACTATATCAATAGCATGAAGCGGTCCTCATAAGTCTAGTAGGAGCAAGACATCATCCTGATTCCGCTAAACCGGGTCTGTATGCTCGTATGCGAGCAATCATGGGGGCGCGCTCGTTGCCTCCATCGTTGCTCGGAGTTGCCATGCTGTTACTTGGTGGGATCATGATTATGCGCCCGGAGTGGCTGGTTTAATGCACATACTTCTGGAGGCCCGGATTTGAATTAGGCTTTAAGGTAGATTACGTAGATGGGCTTTTCGTGGGCTTCGCGAAAATGGCGCCCTGGACGTGGTCGTACTAATCGATGGGCCCTGGGGGCAGTGAGCTACCAATGCCGTGATGCCGATGAGCATTTAATTGAGGTGGCTCAGTAATAATTGGGCTCAGAGTAAAATTTATGGTTCTTTTCCTTCAATAAAAGGGGGCAGATTGAATATTTAATAATCGTTACGACCCCTTTAATTCGATATCTCGCTTTTAAGGCTTAAAGCTTATAACTCAGTTGCTGCTTGATGGCTGTTGGAGAGCATTGGATATCAGTGCCGGTATTGTCATGGCCGGTTGCCGCTGTGGATCATAGCAATCCCCCTGCAGATAGCCCGCTTGTCTCATCTTGTTCTCAATATACTCAATGGGCTGCATCTTTTGGCCTGTCCACTTTGGCGCGATCAGCTCATCCCACCGACTGGCTACGGCCGCCAGGCGTTGTACCGCGACAGTGGGCGACAGGTGGCGCAAAAAAAGAATCACCTTATCGGCATAGGCATTCAGTTCGTCCGGCTGAAAAGTGTTGTTGCGGTACATCTCTGCCAGGGTGGTATTTTCCAACACGTGTAGATTGTGCAACTTTACATTGGAAACAGGTAATTGGTTGATAATCAACGCGGTTTCAATCAAGCGCTGGGGGCTATCGCTGGGCATGCCAAAAATCAGATGCACGCCGATATCCACACCCGTGCGTTGTTTCAGCTTGAGGATCGCTTCGATATTGCTTTCAGCGCTGTGGCCTCGTTTTAGAAATTCCAGCTGGTCATTGAAAAAACTCTGGGCGCCAATTTCCATTAATACGTAGGTGCGCTGAGACATCTCATCCAGTAACGGCAGAATCCGTTCCGGCAGGCAATCCGGCCGTGTTCCCACTACCAGGCCTTCGACATACGGCTCACTCAAGGCGGTTTCAAAGCGCTGGCGAAGTATCTTCACTTTGTCCAGGGTGTTGGTGTAAGACTGGAAATACACCAGATAGTGTTGACTCTTACGTCGTCTCGTTACCAGTTCTTTATTGAAACGAATCTGGTCCAGCAGCTCTCGATCTTTTTCCAGATGATAGGCAGCAGAGCCCCACTCATCACAGAAGATACAGGGTTCTAACTGACTGTTGGCGCTGCGGTTGGGACAGCTCTCGGCAATACTGATGGAAATCTTGGCGGTACGACCGCCGAAGTGTCGCCGGAAATACTGGCTGATGGGGAAATAACGCCGCCCTTGCCAAGGGGTGTCAGGGTTTAATGTGGCAGCGGTTAAAGTGGCCGTTTCGTGTATAGCCATACTCTACGAACCTAATCCTCTACACAAACACTTTTTGCGCGCATCCCGTTCACGAATATCCTGAATAATCTGATCCAGTTGATTGACCTTGCTGTGTAATAGCTGGTTCTCTTCAAGCAACTGGCTGGCCTCGGAAAGTGCCTGCGCCAGCGTCAGCAAGCTCTGAGCCTTGTTATTGTCCTTTACCTGCGTCTGTGCCGTTTCCAGCAGTGTCATTAAAGTCGTCATAATTGAGTTGGTTAAGAGTTAAGCCTAATAAAGGTTAGGTCGGTTGCATAACGCGTTGGAAGAAGGCCATAAACAGGGCTGTCTTCAGCTTCAGGTTGCGCTAAAGGGAGTGTATTTCGTTTCGCATTTTGCTCAGTAATCTGGATGGTTTTATCGGGGTCTGTATAACTCACTGTTAAGACTCAAGGAGAGTTATGGGAATCTTTCTGATTACATTAGAAGGTGTAATGGACAACTCCCAGCTATTCTTAAAAGTGTCCACTAAAGTGATAGCAGGTCATTTTTTAAAAGGGTCAAACTGCTCTACAGAAGCCTGTGTTTGTTCTGGTTTTTGTTCTCCGGTTTTCTCATCAGATTTTTCTTTTTCGTGATTTTGTCCGCCACATGCACCACAACAGCTCATGACGCCTCCATCTTGCTACAAAGAGCGTTTATTAAACCCTGATTTTATCCCATGCCTTTATTGTTCGGTTTGATCAAAATCAAAAAAACATATGAAGTACTAATAACGCAATATATGTAGGGCAACTTGTTAAAAAGGTATGCTATAACAAAAAAACAAAGGGCAGATCGAATATTTAATAATCGTTACGACCCCTTTAATCAAAGGAATATTCACACAGGCACAATAAAGATGTGCGGACGTTACAGCCTCACCGACAGCCCCCAGACGCAAACCCTGCTCAAGGACTTGGGCGTTGATCCTGCACAGCTTCCCATTCGATTTAACATTGCCCCCACCGAATATATACCCGTTGTCTTTCAGCAGGACGGTAACAACCAGTTAATCAACATGCGCTGGTGGCTCGTGCCCAGTTGGTCGGGCGGTCCCAGCACCCAATACGCCATGTTTAACGCACGTTGCGAGTCACTGGCAACAAGCCGCGCCTTTAAAGGCCCTTACCGACACAAACGTGCCATTATCCCCGCCAGCGCATTTATCGAATGGCGAAAAGAGGTTGGCGGCAAACAACCCTATCTCATTGAACCTGAAAATACGGCGTTTGCCTTTGCAGGCCTTTGGGATCATTGGAGCTATGATGGGCTAGAGATTTTTTCCTGCGCCATCATCACGACAGAAGCCACACCAAGCTTCCAGCACATACACAACCGCATGCCGCTGATACTGCATAAAAGCGAATATGAGCCCTGGCTAAATTGTGAAGAAGTGGACATGAGCCCAAGACTGCCTAATCCTGTTCAGGTTTCGCCCATTGATAAAGTTGCTAATAACGCCAGAAATAAAGATCCTTTCAGGATCATTGGAAACACCGAGGAAATCAGTTAAAACTATTTTGTAGCGAATTAGGGATGCAGAGCGCTTTAATTAGACTCTGTCCCCAATTATTTCGGGTTAACGCCGCTTCGTTAACAATGTTTTGGCAAGATCGATCAGCATTTATTGCTTGTGCCAGGAACATCGACAGGGTCTCTGTCGGAGGAAAGCAGCGCTCACAGTGTTCCGGGAGGCGTGTTTGTTGAAGGTTGCGAGCTTGCGATGAGTATACGTAAAGGCTGATCTCCTGGTGGAATCGATTTGTTTGGCGATAAATAGATGTCCACCAGGTCAGCCTTTTTTAATAGTCCTATCAAATGGTTACGCTTAAGGCGGTGTCATTCGGGACGCCCCCTTTAATTCGTTGTTAATTTCCAGCTTGGCTAAGCTGTTCCCAACGTTGAGAATCGTCCATCAAATTTGCCAGGATCGACGTAATCTGTGCTTGATCTCTCTTGGGATCACAAGCGGCTAGACGAGAGGCTTGGCGAGATAAGCGGGAAAAACGATGCTGAACAGCTTGCTCCCCAAGAGCCTCTGTAGGGGAGTAAGGCAATTGGCCAGGGAAAATTCTGGTTGTATCACGATAATCTAACGATTTTGGCGCAAAAGAGACAATCAGGGTAATCCGATTTCCATCATTTGCTTTTTCTGCCATGTGTTTTACATGAGATCCTTGCACTAAGATGGATTCTCCTTCCTCTAAAGTGAAATCACCAAAGTCTGTACAAAGTCTTCCGCCTTCAGCGCCTGGTGTTTTGGAAATCATGGAAATAAACACAAAGGGAACATAATCGTGATGCCAGTCGTCGACGGCAACTCGTGTATCCTCTTCGCCATCTTTTGGAGCCGCTTGGAAATTCACATGGGCGTGATCCAGTTCAAGGTGAGCAACCAACTCAACGCCAGCAATCTCGGAAACAACTTTTTCCAGTTCTGCACAACCAAACCATTTTTGTAATTGAGGAACTCCTCTTAGGGTAACAGCCCTTGGGTTGGAGTAGGCTAAATGACGATTCTCTTCGATGACCTCTTTCACTGCCTCAAGGGATTCTTGATCTAGACATTGAAAGGGGTTGCAACATGCATAATCAATTTCAGGCAAATCGCCAAAGTTATTCTCCGCTTTTTCCCATCCTGGTTTTAATTCAGAAAATCGAAAGGTGGTTAAGTCTTTAGTAATTTGGAAATTAAGTTCTTTTAAAGAAGTCATGATGTTCCCTCCAAAAAAGGGTTTGCTTTTAGCAATACCCGTTTTGTTTGTATGTTATAAAATTGCTTTATTTATTAGTTGGTTAACTACAGAGTGCCTCTGATTTAGGGCTGTAAGTTAAACCGTGAAACGATATTAGAGGGTCGTTGAGAAGTGAACCAGCAAAAAAAAACACCCCAAAGGTATAGGTATATTTATGGACAAATAAGGATGTTTAGAAAAAAAAGGGGGCAGATCGAATATTTAATAATCGTTATGCCCCCTTTAATTAAGCTGTTAAGAAGTGGACATGAGCCCAAGCCTTCCTAATCCTGTTCAGGTTTCGCTTATTGATAAAGTTGCTAATAACGCCAGAAATAGAGACCCTTTCAGGATCATTGGAAACACCGAGACAATCGATTAAAACTATTTTGTAGCCATTAACGAGCAGGTTGTTTGGCGCTACGAGTGCTTGTTAAAAGGTGCTAATCAGAAAACAGAATTTCAATTCGCGACGTTATCGAATAAACCGGTTCAAAATCTGTTGTCCGCGGCCAGGTTACCCCCGGCACAACATCAAAAAACAACCAGTCCTCGTACAATCGTTGACGATAGCGCATGTTGATATAGTAGCTACTGGTTTGGGTGGATGGTTTGGTATTTCCCAAAATACCAAGTTCATAGTTCACGGCAGCATTCTCCGTCAATGACTGCTGCAGGGTGAACACCTGCGCCAGGCCCATATTATTGGTTTCATCCTCCCACTTGCCTTCGGATTTTATCTGCCAGAAGTATTGTTCGCCCCAGGGTCGCTCAAATAACAGCTCTCCCTTTGTTCCAAAGCCATCTTGGTGAAAGTAGTAGATGGACTGCTGGAAGCGGCCGCTCCATAACCCTGGCAACTCAAAAGGGCGCTTGGCACGAAAGCGCGTAAAAGGATCCAGCGGCGCACTCAACTTGACTCCGAGTTCAGGACGAAATTGCCAGTTTTCAGTCGTACGCTCACGACTGATACCGCCATAAAAACCATCATCTTCGGTTTCAGGGTCAATCACATCCTCGCGGTTGCTGCTGCGCAGTGTTTCGAGTTCATCGAGCTGGTTTTCAATAAACAGCTTCCAGCGATTCTTGGTGGTTGGCAGGTCGATACGGAGCTTAAGGTCGGAATCATCGCTTAAACCATCCCCCTCTATCCAGCGAACACCGAAACGCAGGCGCAGATAACTATCATTGGTCTGTGCTTCAGTATCCTTGCCAGCGAAAAAGCCGTCAATCGATGAGACCATATTTCCAAACCCGTGTGACCAGTCATTATGCTTTTCAATCAACCAGTTGAACACTGGCTGGGTATTTTCCTTGGCTGTAGGCTTGGGTTCTTGTGTAACTATTGATTCCTGTGCACGAACATCATTACAGAGAGCGGCCAACAGCCAGTAGGCTGGCAGGCAGAAAGAAAGAAAGGCGTTTTTATACTTCTTTGACAAGCTACTCATAACTTGAAAGTCCCTTTTATGTTCTCTGCGTTGCTCTCTTGGTTATCATCCTTCGATAATAATAGCGTATCACTTTTCACCTCGGATAACGTTAGCGTATTGCTTGCAGTCTGGCGGGCATTTCTGCTTCCTCGATGTCATCAAATTCGCCCTTGTTGATTTTTATCGTCATCATTTCGCCGGCTTTTACCGGGTTAGCAAAAGAAAACTGCTAGTTACTATATTGTAGGTCTTTTTCATTCACCAAGGCGTCTTCTTGATTGCTGAGACGGTATTCACGAATGGCACCTTCAAATAACGGATTCTAATTGGAATCCGAGAACGATAGGGCCGTTGAAGGGGTTGTTATAAATTTGCTGCCATTTCTTTTTATCGTGGAAAAGGTTGAAGTCATCTGTCGCGTTGCGAGCAACATCGATATGTAACGAACTAAACACACTCTTTTCATATAACTTAGGCATAGGAATAACCTGTTATTTTGGTGTAAGTCTTTTGGTAAAGAGTAGCTTAGTATGGGGGGAATGAGGTGATTCTTGTCAACCAAGCAGTAGCTATCTGTGGTACTACTCTAATTAGAAATTACTATTGTTTGCCCCCGCTTATTAAAATAAAGAGGGCAGGTTGAATTGTAATCCTCACTTTTTCACAAAGGGTGACATTTGATTTTGCAAAAGACTATTCTTGTATTACATTGCCTCTCGCCTTTATGATGCACGCACTTTCGCTGGGCGCGTTTTCTCAATACCAAGGTAATCGGTCAGTGAAGAATGAAATTTTTCTCTTTTAACTGTCATAATATTGTTCTTGGGTTGGGTTGAGGGCTTGTCAGTATGCCTTCAGGCATTAGGCATACCTGAATAAAAGCCCGGAGTTTCCCTGAACCGAACCTTCTTGATTGAGGGTTGGCAGATCTAAATCGGTTTTATTCATCAAACTTAACTAGCGTTGGCGCTATGTTGAGATTTTTATTCAGTCTCATGGGAAATTTGTATGCCAAAAGTAGGTGTTGGACCGATTAGAAGAAAAGAACTAATCGCGGCAACAATATCGATTATCCATGAGTCCAAGCTGAGTGATCCCACGCTTGCGGAAATTAGTGCTAAAGCTGGCCTTTCAACGAGCATTATTAATCATTATTTCCAGAGTAAGAAAAAACTTCTGGAACATACAATGCGGGAGCTGGCCAGTTCGTTTATTGGTGAGGTAACGCTCGGAACATCGGTCGCAGAGACGCCGACAGATCGAATTAATGCTGTTATTGATGGAAACCTGGCGCCTTCGCAGTGTACTCCTGAAGCGGTGTCGGCCTGGTTGTGGTTTTGGGCGCGGGTACCCGTATCCGAGGAATTTGCCAAAATTCAACATGCCTGTGACCGGTATATCGCGAAGGAATTAACAATTGCAGTGAAGGAGTTGATTCCTGCCGAAGATGTGGACGATGTTGTCGAAGGGATTATGGCGACGATGTACGGTTTATACCTGCGTTTTGCGCATGACCCCAAGAAAATTGATGTTGAAACGGCGCGGCGTATCACAAAGGATTTGGTTTTCTACCGAGTAAACGAAAATCACTGCGCTAGCTGCGATTAGAGTTGCGGTACGCATTATAGAGCGTGTAAGAACTTCCCCTAAAGATTAAGCAGTAGCGCTCGCAATACAGGGCGAACCCGTCATCACAATATTCTCCTTATTTATAGAAACCTGTCTTGCCATTAAAGGGGCAGCAATCCCCCGCGCCAGATCTGATGTATTTTCTATTGCCGTAACTTCAACGGTTATCCCTCCTTATCTTGTAGAAGGGCTTAATACCTTCAAAGTAAGCTTAACGGTTCCTATACCTGCGTAGTAGACCTGCTTCAAGCTCCCCTCAAAAAACGATAAACGTTCTCTTTCCTCAAAGGGATCGCTTGACTCAAAATAGTGTTTTTTTATTGTATGGTTGTATAATAAAAATCTATATTGGCACTTTAGAATAAGATTTAAGCGCTGTTTTAAAATCAAAAGCGAATAAGCTTATTCAATAATTCAACGATTAGATTATAAGTTGTAACTATAATATTTTGTGTAACTACCTGTTAAATAGGTATTATATTTTGTTTTAGCTCTTTATGGTTATTCATAAAAAGGTATTGCTGAAGGTGTATTAGAAAACCCATTAGGGAGAATTAATACTTGAATTTATTGTTGTATCGTTCAACAATAAATAAATCGCAAAGTTTGCGAAGGCTGATTAAGGGGCGGTTACATTTTGCTGGCACCCCTAAATCTAAGAATTTTGTCGGGGGCTTTCTCATGCTCACTGAAAGCCTTGGACCTTTGTGAAGAGCCCTGAGCCGCATGTGCGGCATACCGCAGGAAAAGCTTCCGTCGTTCGCTATCAGGCTGCGGTGTAGGCATTTAGTGGAAAGTAAGGGAAGCACTTATCAAATCCCGATGATTTGATCGGCACTTCTTTGGTTTTTTATTGATTGGAGAAAGTAAGTATGAAAATACTCGTAGCAATTAAGCAAGTTGCTAATCTCGACGATGAGTTTGAGATTCGCGAAGACGGCAAGGACGTTGATCCTGATTTCTGTGATTTCGAAATCAATGAGTGGGATGACTACTCACTGGAAACTGCTCTGCAGATTCGTGAAAACAACGGTGACGAAGGCGAAATCGTTGTAGTAACTGTTGGTCCTGATGACGCTGAAGACGAACTGCGGAAGTGCCTGGGTAAAGGTGCGGACCGTGCAATCCGTGTTTGGGATGACGCTATCGAAGGTTCTGACCAAGTCGCTATCGCTCGCATCCTGACTAAGGTTGTAGAGCAAGAAGCACCTGACATGGTGTTTATGGGTGTACAGGCTTCAGATAATGCTTACGCGCAAACGGGTATCTCTGTTGCTAAGCAGCTGGGCTGGCCACACGCTGCAGTTGTTAGCTCTCTGGACTACACGCCAGGCGCTTCTTCTGCAACTGCTAACCGTGAGCTGGAAGGTGGTTTGGAAGAAACAATCACTGTTAACTGTCCAGCCGTTCTGACTATCCAGCTGGGTATCAACGAGCCTCGCTACGCCTCTCTGCGTGGTATTAAGCAAGCTGCAGCTAAACCACTTGACGAAATTTCTCATGGCGACCTGGGTCTGTCTGATGATGAAGTTGGCGAAGCGGGTAGTGTTTCTCGCGTCAGAAAAGTATTCGTACCTGTAAAAGATCAAGCTGAGCTGATCGAAGGTACACCTGCTGAGCAGGCTGCGCGTCTGGCTGAAATCCTTAAAGAATTATCAGGAGCATAGTAATGAGCGAAATTCTAGTTATTGCAGAACACCGTGCTGGCGAATTGCGTCCAATTTCTCTGGAATTGATTGCTGCTGCTAATGAACTTAAAGCCTCTACTGGCTCAACTGTTGCTGTTGCACTGATCG
>Ga0209396_1000513_pt1 | contig 45493 bp, 48 predicted proteins | sample GOMGulsemesocosm_6_FD_184638 | JGI IMG/M metagenome (GOLD analysis project Ga0209396, IMG submission 184638) | Methane-oxidizing microbial communities from mesocosms in the Gulf of Mexico - GOM8C Gulf of Mexico (SPAdes) (version 2) | ecosystem: Environmental > Aquatic > Marine > Cold seeps...
TTGACGGAGCAGAAAGTGCCTTATGAAGTTGGCCGTGCTCAATTTAAACACTTAGCGCGCGCTCAAATCGGTGGTATTGATGTTGGATTCTTAAAACTACTATTCCATCGCGACACCAAGGAATTACTCGGTATTCATTGTTTCGGTGAACGCTCGTCTGAGATTGTTCATATCGGACAAGCGATTATGGAGCAAAAAGGGGAAGGTAATAACATCGAATACTTTGTTAACACCACCTTTAACTATCCAACGATGGCTGAAGCGTACCGCGTTGCCGCGTTAAACGGGCTAAACCGCCTGTTCTAGCGTCTTGGCTAAGCAGATAAAAAAAGACAGCTATTTTAGCTGTCTTTTTTGTGAGCGCAGGTAATACAAAGCTGGGTATAAGGCAGAACTTTTAACCGTTCTATATTAATGTTCTCACCGCAATCGCTACAATATTGGTAATCACCTTCTTTCATTCGAAATAGCGCAAGATTAACTAACTGCAGCTCGCGTCTCACTTCATTACCTAACGCATCAATGACCTCATCATTCTCACGTTCTTGAGCTTGTTCCGACCAATCACTGTGTCCGGGAGTAGTAACACGACTTTTTATTCGCTCAAGCTTTTGCGCCAACTCGTGCTGTAAACCAATTAACTGTTGTTTAAGGGCTGTAAGCTGTTCCATCATTTACCTGCCTAACTAATCAAGAGTATGATTAATTATAGACCATCACAGCGGGCTCGTTAGGATGTTGAGGTAATTATCTTAGCCCACGGTATTGTCATATCACCACAGACCACGAAATTGGGATTAGCCAATGTATCGCGTAAATTATAGGTCAATCGATTGAGTGATAAGTCCATGATATCACCACCGGCTTCATGCAAAATACAATGCGCCGCGCCAGTATCCCACTCACCGGTCGGGCCGATTCGCATATAAAAATCGGCGCCACCCTGGGCAACTAAACACGCTTTAAGTGTCGCGCTCCCCATGGGCACCAATTGATAATCAAACTCATCAGAAATTCGCGACATCACGGTACTTTTGGGTTGGCGTAAGCTTACTGCTATCTTAATCGTCTCGTGAGTATTGTCATTGACACTAATTGGCGTTAAGCCATCCTCATCACGTCGATAAGCCCCTTTGCCTAGATTCGCCATATAGCAGCGATCATGCATTGGCGCATAAATAACGCCTAAAATTGGCTGATGATTATCGATGAGCGCAATAGCGACAGCAAAGTCTTCGCTGTTGGCAATAAACTCTTGCGTACCATCGAGTGGATCAATCAACCAATATCGTGACCATTGGCGGCGCTGAGCTATTTCTAGCTCGGTGGATTCTTCAGAGAGTATCGGCACCAGTGGTGTCAGTTCTTTTAGCGCGGCACAAATAATCTCATTAGCGGCATAATCGGCGCTAGTCACTGGAGACATGTCATCTTTGGTAAACGACTCAAATTGTCCTTGCTCATAGCAACGTTTAATTTCTGCACCTGCTGCTCGAGCTATCTTCTCTACCGCAAGCGTCAATTCACATAAGTCCATTCTAACCTCCGCTAATATTTGTCTCGCTGCAGCTTCGTCATCAGTAATGCGGCAACACTACGCGCATCACTAAAATCTGCTTGAGCCATCAATTCATCGCTCTGATGATAGTCCCATTCGACGACTTCTAGCTCTTCTGGTTCATCACCTTCAAGGCGCTGTTGATACAAATCGGTCGCAATAAAGATATGCATCGTTGAACCAAAATATGTTGGTGCCATCGCCAGCGATTTCAGCGGTACTAACTGTTTAGCGCCGTAGCCAATTTCTTCTTTAAGCTCGCGATTTGCCGCTTGCTCTGGCGTTTCGCCTGGGTCAATCAGGCCTTTTGGAAATCCTAATTCATAGGAATGGGTACCGCAAGAATACTCTCTAATCAATAATAGTATATCTGGGGTTAAGAATGGTACTACCATCACCGCACCGCGGTTACTTGCTTTCATTCGCTCATAGTCACGCTCGACACCGTTTGAAAAACGTAACTTAACTTGTTCGATCGCAAACAAGCGGCTCTGCGCACAAACGTGCGAAGATAAGACTTGTGGCAATCGATTTTTATCACTCATAATTGCTCCCAACAACACCCTGTGCCAGGGCTTTTAATTAAAATAGCCTGCTTAGCAGTCTATAACAACATCCAATTGTTATAATCTAGTATTAAAAACGATAGGGTAACGACCTTGACTGTCTGGCTTACCACTAAACCTTAGTAACTGAACAAAATCTTGGGGTGCATCTTGTGGTGGCAATACATTCCCTTTGACGGCTAGCTTGTTGCTTGGTGACAACATCGCACTAACATCAATACCAAGGCTATTTGATTGAGGGGACAATGTCGCACTTATTGCTCTGTTCTCACATGTTAAAGTGGCTGTAGCGCTCTCTAGCGGTACCTGACCAAAGTTGCTTGCGATCACCGCTTGATCTATTTCAAGCTGGCCATCCAACACGTCACACCAATGCTCGCTGTAGACAAAATTGGTAATGCTTAGCTTAGCCTGTCCCGTAGCGCTGAGCCCCATCGGTAACGGCGCTATTGTCGTTAAATAATCAACACGACTACTGGCTGTTAGCTGCTTAATTTCAATGTCTGATGGCGATGACACGCTAACGCGTGCCGTCGCTGTTATATCACTATCGTGATGACCAACGTTAATATCAGCGGTTAAGGTTAATCCTAATAAATGACTCGGTTTAATCTGCCATGAGACGGCCTCTAGGCGTAATTTATCAACCGTTAATGATGAAGAAGAACCTGACCACACCGTGCCATTAATAGAACCTAGCTCAACGTTACGCGGCAGATCCACCAAGCTTATTGCATAACGCGCAGGGATCATTGAGACAACAAATATAATATAAACTAGCAGCGCTAGTATCACTAAGAGAACTTTTTTCACAGTAACTATTTACTCACTACTAAACGTGTTTTAACAATACCAGAGGCTTGTTGCGGCCTAAACTCTGCAATTTCTACTTTAATGCCATTGGCTAATTGAAGCTCTTGGATCCACTGTAACAATTGCACAAATGAAGCATTATCCAAGGTTACTTGCAGTTTATTCGTTTGCGGTTGCAGGCGACTAATCGTCAATTTGTAGCGACGTGCGGTGCTATTGATAATCTGATCAAGCGAACTGCGATTACTGCTAAGGCTTACCCCTGAACTCGCTCGCAATTGCACGAGCTTAGCGGCATTGGTTTCAACCCAACTAAGCAATTGTTGCTCTCGCTTTAAACCTTGTTCAGCCATCGACAATTTTTGGCTTAAGGGTTGGTAAATCGCAAAATAGATGATTGAAATTACCAGCATAATACCGAGCATAATAACCAAGTTTTGCTCTCGTTTTTCTAACGATTCAAAACGCTCTTTCATGATGTCGCCTTAATTGTGAGTGAGCCATTAACTTTATTGCCATCGTTATTGATCGCACCAGGTGTTACGGTGTAGTTGGTCGATAATATTTGCTTCACCTTATCAAACTGTTGATAAGTTTTTGCATCCGCCTGAATTCGTAATTCACTTCGTTTATCATCGTACTTTATGGTTAATGGTTTTAATTCAGGGACTTGTTCAAAGGCTGTATTCAAAGCAGCAAGCATCACTAGCATCTCTCCGCCTTGATCGGTCTGACCAAATTGAGCCAACTGTTTAGTCATTTGCTTCTTAACCATACGTACTCGCTTAACACCAGGGTTAAGCTGACGATAAATAGCATCCGATTGTTTTTTGACTACCGCACGTTGTGCCTCTAATTGCGTCGCCGCTAGATACATGTCGACAAATAAGATAGTGAGAGCTACCGCTGCAACGACAGCTGCATTTCGCCAAACCTGCCAGTGACTGTGTTGCTTGTTACTCGTTGGCATATACTGACCACTCAGCATATTAGCCGTCACTTTTTTACACCCCATCGCTAGCTGTTGCAGCGGCATGACTAATGATGGCTGCTGTTGCCAAGTGATATTCTCATCATCGAACGTGACATCAACACCAAAACTCTCTAACGTTATTTCTTGTGATTGATTTTCCGCTAAGGCTCTTCCTAACCAGGATTGTTCAACACTAACGCCGCGTGACTCACCATGACGTAGGATAAGACTTTGCTCAAACTGCAATATGCTAATGGCACCTTCACTAGGCACTGGTAACGCTAAGTAATCAGCGACCAAATGTTTGGCTGTGATATTGGCTGTAGTAAGCTGCGCCAACCATTGTTCCATTTTATGTTGATGACAAACATAGACCCCCTGACGATCTCCTGCCATCTTCGCAAAGACAAAATGCAATGACTCTACTGGACTGGCAATTTCATCTTCAAGCATATAAGGGACAGCTTTTATCGCTTGTCTACGATTAGCTTTAGGTAATGTCACTTCAAAATAGCCAACATCTTGACCAGGCACCAATACATCAACTACTCGATTGGCAGCTTGTGCAGTGATTTGTTCAAGTTCATCACTACTATTAAGGACGCCAGAGGCTAAAACCTCTCGCTCTTTATCACTATAAACCAACCATGAAATTGGCTGATTTGGTTGGCTTGCTAAGCGTATTATTAATCGTTCGCTCATGGTGTTATCTCCAACACTCCATTATTCTATTGCGCCAAATTGGCGTGAAATTACGGCTAGTTTTTCTTGGCTATTTCGCTGAAAAACGCTCTGCACAGTAAACTCTTGTTCGTTAGTTCGAAATGTTAACAGCGCTCTAAAATCTTTACTGGTAATTTCAAATTGTGCTTTAATATCATCACTAATCTTTCCTAAAGCGACTATTTCGCTAGCCCCTAAAAACCCTTGTATATCGTCAAAACCTTCTTCATCGCGAGAGTTTAGGATGCTTTTTGCATCATCGAGCGACAGTTTCTCATTAAATGCCGCGGTCAATAAGGCAGCGTGATCGCTCTTAATTGTATTAACATTGAGTCGAAGTTCCAGCGATGGTACTAAACAGATATATGGTCTAATCTTACGATATATCGGCCCTGTCATCCCTTCGACAGCCATCAATTCAGTGATATTAATCATCATACTGTTTGGCGTTAAATACGGTACAACTTTACTGCGATAATTATCATCTTCAGCGCCAAGAGAGCCTGTGACTAAGGTGTCACTATCGACCCAATCCTTAATCGTACTGGCCAATTGCTCTGCAATATAGTTTTCAATGCCGATGGTGCGTAATAACACCTCAAACTGATTCTGGACACTGTCTTCTTTACTGGTCGCATTGTTTGACGTGCTAGTCGTATCCTGCGCCAAGGCATTGAGATTAAAACAACTATGAAGGTCCTGAATTTCACCACTTAGGGCGCCATTAGCCAAGGGAAATATCATCCCTTCTCGCGCCCATAATTGCGCGAGATGCACACTGTCTTTACTGTCTTTATAATCTTGTTCAAGCACATTATAAACCAGCTGCTCACCCGCTAAGGCAGACCACAAGCCTTGTTGTATCGTCTGCTGATTGATGCTTCGGCTCATTAATAGCTGCAAGCGTCCTGTCATATTAGCGGCAATGATCACCACCAATGCCACGATTAGCATCACGACGATTAACGCGATACCTTGTTGTTTCTTAGGGCTACGATAATTCATTTCACTGGCCCCGGCACTAAATATTGCCAGCGGATTTCACCATACTTCTTGGTGGTAATAATAAATGCAATACCCTGTGGTAGCTCTGGTTTCTGCCACTTTTTTTGCCATTTTTTATCGCCGAAAAACTCAAGCTTAAATTGCTCAACGTTATCGAGTAAATCAATCACTTTTGGCTCAATATCGCCTTCCTGATCAGGATAAAGAGAATGGAGACGTTGCAATTTATTCTCTAATAAACGGTAACCTACTGCTTGGGTGGTGCCGCGTGGAAACATTTGCGCTGGATTTCTCCAACCGAGTCGATTGAATGCAACGCCATCACCTTCACTATCGAGCAGACCATCCCCCGTTAGGATGAAGGTTGCTTTAGGTTCTTCGCCATTAACGCGAGTCGCCCGTGGCGCCATCTGCATAACATCACGTTGAATAATTTGATAGCTGCGCTGAAAAGCCGTTAGCTCTTTGGCCGATTGCTGCGAAACTTCATCACTAGTTAATACCGAGAATAAGACCTGTGCTGATGCTAAGCCGATCATGCTAAATATCGCCATCGCGATCATAATTTCAAGCAGCGTAAAGCCGCGGTTTAAGCGGTGAGAATGTCTCATTACTTTCTCACCATATAAGAAGATAAGTCCGCCAATGCATCCTCTGCATCTTCGCGATTAAACACGCGAATATTAATCGAACGAAAACTGTCATCCGCTGTTTTTAGCGTTTCCCGCTGCCAAAACCACGTGCTACCAGCATATTCCACTTTACCTTTCTTGATGCCATAGCCTGGCAACTTACCCACCAACTCCAATTCTGTCAGCTGGTTGTTAGCCACCCACATCGCAAGGGTTTTCTGTTCTAAATAATCAATCGAGCGTAAATGCTCACTGGCCACAGTCACCACCGATAGTGCCGCTAACGAGAATACGGCCAAGGCGACCATCACTTCAATTAACGTCATCCCACGCTGTAAAATGGCTTTACTCATCAAGCACCGCCACGTTTAGTAGGCCAAGCGAATTACCTTTAATTTCAATTTGATATTGCTGCTGTTGCTCTGTTAACCCTTCACTCAGTGACTCAGCAATACGAAAATTAACAACAAACGGGGTTAATTCACCAGACGATAATATCAATAATTGCGGAATATGAGGCTTCTCTTGCTCATCACGTTCGCGGTCTACTTCACGCTCGGTGAAAATATCATTCGACGCAAAAGAATCAAGATCAGGCAACCATTCGAACCCTTCGACTGACAGAGACATGTCAATATACTCAAGAGACTGCTCCCCTAATAATGGGTCGGTTGCCGCTTGCCAACGTTGCTCAACCAACTCAACAAAGTGATAGTTATCCTCGCTAAAGGCAATCCCGAAATCACGGCCGGTTAATACCGCTTTATCTAAGGTTAACTGGGTCAATGCGGCTAATTTTTTGGCACTGCGTTCCACTTTATTCTGTGGTGCTGAATTATCAACAGTATATAACGCATACCCCGCCACTAACCCCATAATCAAGACGACCAGCATCACCTCAATCAAGGTAAAGCCAGACTCGTTGTTCCGTCGGCTGTTTGGGTTCAGTGGTAAATTAGCCAAATGACTCACAATAATTACTGCTGCTCTTGTGGACGTTCGTGCATGTTCCAGTTACCAATGTCATCTTCAGAACCCTCTTCGCCATCTAAGCCAACGGAAAAGATATCGTATTGACCGTTTTCACCCGGACTCATTAATAAATAAGGATTGCCCCACGGATCATTTGGTAGGCGCTTAATGTAGCCCCCTTCACGATAGTTACGTGGCACCGGATCAACGTCTGGCTTTGAAACTAACGCTTCAAGGCCTTGGTCAGTATTTGGATAACGCGAGTTATTTAATTTATACATGTCCATCGCGCCTTCTAAGGTCGTGATGTCAGAGACGACTTTTTGACGTTCAGCCTGCTCTTTATTGCCCAATAGATTTGGTAGTACCATCGAGGCTAAAATGCCTAGAATAACGATAACGACCATAATTTCTAGTAAGGTAAAGCCCGTTTGCTTGTTTGGATTTTTGTTCATAATTTTCTCTTTAACTCTTCAATAAATACTGGATAAAATGTTATGAGCCGACAATCGAGTTGAGGGCTAAAATCGGTTGTAATATCGCGATAACAATGAAAAACACAATAAATGCCATCGCCACCACAATGGCTGGCGTAAATACGCCTAATGCAATGTTGGCAATCGCTTCAAATTCACGGTCTTGATTATCAGCAGCACGCCCTAGCATTTGCTCTAATTCGCCACTTTTTTCGCCAGAGGCAATCATGTGCAGCATCATCGGTGGAAATAACTTGGTCTGGGCCAGTGCCGCTCGCAGACTTGAGCCTTCGCGTACAAAGTTTGCTGCTCCCATGACCTGAAGCTTCATAAACTCATTATCGAGTACCTTGGCTGAAATTTGCATACTTTCGAGCAATGGCACGCTGGAAGAATTTAGGATACTTAACGTGCGGGCAAACCGGGCGGTATTTAGGCCACGAGCGACCTTACCAAAGACCCGCAGATGGAGAATTTTTTTATGCACTTTAAGCTTAAAGTTAGGGTTATTGAGTTGACGTTTAAATAACACGATAGCAATCGTGATAACGGCAACGACCACCAATCCAAAATCACGAACAAAATCACTTAGTACGATTAACAACTGGGTAGCCCATGGTAAGTCTTGAGCCATATGTTCGAATTGCTCAATAACCTTAGGGACCACTAACGCCAATAGCAATGAAATAACACCCACCGCTACGACGGTCAGCATGATGGGGTAAATCATCGCTTGTAGTAGTTTGCTGCGCATCGCCTGTCGCTGTTCGGTATAATCAGCAAGTCGATTTAAGACCGTATCCAAGTGACCGGATTTTTCACCAGCAGCAACCATCGCCGTGTAAAGATTTTCGAAAATTTGCGGATATTGTGACATTGAATCTGCCAGACTATAGCCTTCAACAACGCTCGAGCGCACCGCCATCACAACGGCACGTATTTTTTCATCTTCACATTGTTCAGCGACCGCCTGTAAACTCTCTTCGATTGGCAGTGCTGATTGCACTAACGTCGCTAATTGACGCGTAATTAACGCCAAATCCGAGGCGCTGATTTTTTGTCGATTACTCGCCTTGCCACCGCTGCTCTTATTACTCTCGACTTGCTTAACATCAACCGGCATTAAGCCTTTTTCACGTAATTGACTACGAATTTGGCGTGACGAATCGGCTTCCATCACCCCTTTCTGCTGCTTGCCTTGTTTGTCTAGCGCTTTGTATTGAAATGCTGCCACGAATCTTCCCTATTCTTCCCGCGTTACACGTAGTACTTCTTCGAGTGAGGTGAAACCATTAAGTACTTTGGATACACCATCACTGCGTATGCCAGGACTAACAGTACGCGCATAGCGTTCAACCTCCATTTCACTCGTGCCTGAATGAATCATCTCACGCACAGTTTCATCAATCTCTAATAGCTCATGGATACCGGTACGGCCACGATAGCCAGTATAGTTACATTGATCACAGCCTTTAGGGCGATAAATAGTAGTTGCAGGATCCGTCATGCCAAGTAATTTCAGTTCACTGGCATCCACTTGATGCTCTTCACGGCACTCAACACACAAGGTTCGCACCAAACGTTGCGCTAACACACCAAGTAAACTTGAAGATAATAGGAAAGTCTCAACACCCATATCTTGGAGACGGGTCACGGCGCCTACCGCCGTATTGGTATGCAGTGTCGACATCACTAAGTGACCAGTCAAACTCGCCTGTACCGAAATTTGAGCCGTCTCTAAATCACGTATTTCACCCAGCATCACGACATCGGGATCTTGACGTAGTATTGCACGTAAACCACGGGCGAATGTCATATCAACCTTGCTGTTTACCTGTGTTTGACCGATACCTTCAATGTTATATTCGATGGGATCTTCGACCGTCAGAATATTACGATCATTGGTATTTAAGTCGCTCAACCCAGCATATAATGTCGTTGTTTTACCTGACCCTGTCGGACCGGTCACCAAGATAATGCCATGGGGGCGATGAATAAGATGATCGAAACGAACACGAATACTATCGGACATTCCCAGATCAATTAAATTAAGTTTGGCTTGGTTCTTATCGAGTAAGCGTAATACCACACGCTCACCATGACTCGATGGCATTGTCGAGACACGAACATCCACCGCACGGCCAGCAATACGCAATGAAATACGCCCATCTTGCGGCACACGCTTTTCAGCGATATCAAGTTTAGCCATGACCTTAATACGCGACACTAACAACGAGGCTAGTTTGCGATTCGGTTTAAGCACTTCACGTAAGATGCCGTCAACCCTAAAGCGAATGATCAGGTGTTGTTCAAATGTTTCGATATGGACATCACTGGCGCCCTCTTTAATGGCTTCGCTTAGCGTTGCATTAATGAGCTTAATGATTGGCGCATCGTCTTCCGATTCCAACAGATCTTGTGTTTCGGTTAACTCATCCGCCAGCGTAAAGAGATCAACGTCGTTACCTAGATCCTCAACTAATTGTTGGGTCTTAGACGTGTCATGCTGATAACTGATGGTTAGCTCACGCTCGAAGACATCTTCGTCAACTAACTTTAGAGTCACCTCACGCCCAGCGAAACGCCGTGCTTCTTTGAGTCCATCTAGCGTGGTGTGGCTGTTGCATAAAAGTTCTATCGTATTGTCTCTTTCAAGTAACAATACACTATGGCGTTTAGCAAACGCGAAACTCAGTTGGTCCGTATTTGGTGCCTCTTCAATGTCAGCGGCTGTAAACTCGCTATCTGCTATCGCTATATCAGTCATCGGTAGACTCTTTAGCTTGTGTCTCGGCATTATGTTCATCAACATACTGTTGCAATGACTTAGGCAGAACCATTTCAACTTTACGTTCTTTAAGCGCGGGTTGATCGGTAAATGGCATCAACGAAATCCCGTCTTCTTGCTGTTCGAGCTGTAGCGCACGAATATAGTTATATTTACTCGAACTTAAGTGTTGCATCGTTGCAGCATCACGAATAATCGTTGGTTTGATAAAGATCATTAGGTTACGTTTCGTGGTGCTGCTTTGCGTCGACCTAAACAAATGACCAATAATTGGAATATCACCAAGTAGCGGTACCTTAGATTCAGTTTCTTGAACGTCTTCGTCGATCAGCCCCCCGATAACCACAATTTGACCATCATCGACCATCACAGTCGTGGTCACTGAGCGTTTAGAGAAAATAACATCGACTGCTGTTCCTGCGGTGCCGCCTTTGATCCCTGAAACTTCTTGCTCAATACTCAATTGAACGGCATTACCTTCGTTAATCTGCGGCGTCACTTTCAGCTTGATCCCGACTTCTTTACGCTCAATCGTTTGGAACGGATTAGCGTTATTACCACTTGCCGCCGAACCCGTAATAACAGGCACTTCTTCACCAACGACAAAGACGGCCTCTTGATTATCTAAGGTTGTAATATTAGGTGTCGCTAAAATATTCGAAGTTGATGCAGCACTTACCGCCGTAATAACAGACGCCCAATCTCCAAATACCGCCCCGGCGAGCGCACCATTAACAGAGCCAAGCACTTGACTCAATAAGGTATAATCGCCACGAGTTACAACGTCTGGATTAGTTGTTGTAACTAAACTATCCCCTGCGCCGGTCGTCGTTTGGCTCGCTTCAGTCGTATAATCCTGCGCCGCGTATGCCGCTGCGCCAAGACTGCTGATCGATGCACTATTATTAAACTGGATCACGCCGCCATCGGCACTCGCCCACTGTACGCCTAAGTCGATACCGTCCCCTTCACTCACCTCAACAATGATCGCTTCAACATTGATTTGAGCGCGGCGAAAATCGAGTTGACGAATGACGCTTTCTAAACTGCGCATCACATCAGGCTGGGCGGTAATAACTAATGAGTTTGTATCTTCATGGGCCTGAATATTAGCATCGCGACGGTTGCTAGTAGTTTTAGCCTTACTGGTACTAGCGCTTTTCTTAATCGAGTCAGCCACGCCAGATAATACCTGCGCTACTTCTTTCGCTTGTGCATACTTGAGGCGAACAACTTTGGTGTTACCAGAGCTTTCTTGCTCGTTATCGAGACGCTTAACAAGATTAACGGCGCGGTCGCGCGCGCGTTTCTCGCCACTAACTACCACACTATTGGTACGTTCATCCGCCACAAGTTTAGGCGTTAGCTGATTGCTCGATTTACCCTTAGCTGCGCCAGAATTAGAGATTATTTGTTCGATGATACGCACTAGTTCTGGTGCTGATGCGAATTTTAACTTAACCACAGCAACTTCTTGATCGCCTTGTTTATCTACCCTACGGATCATTTCAACAATACGATTAACTTTAGCTGCGCGGCCAGTTAACATGATGACATTTGAAGCATCATGCGCCACGATGTTACCGCCACCGCTATTATCATTTAGCTGACGGAGAATTGGCGTTAGTTCACGTACCGGAACATTGTAAACCGGAACAATGCGCGTCACCATTTCATCGCCAACGCCAGGTTCATCAGAATCGATCACAGGAATAGCAGCAGACTTCGCATCTTTATCCTTAATGACCTTTAAAATATTATTATCCATTTCAACAATCGCATAACCATAGACTTCAAGCACACTTAAGAAGAATTGATAATATTGTTCGTCATTAAAAGTTTCGTAGCTACGGACGTTGATTTTTCCTCGCACATTAGGCTCAATAATAATAGTTTTATTGAGTGAGCGGCCTACCGTATTGATAAATTCATTAATATCGGTTCCTTTAAAGCTGGCGGAGTATTGATTCGCCATCGATTGCGGCGCTATAAACAAGCTCGCCAGTAATAGTAAGGCAGCGCAGGGCTGAGTCGTGATTAGTCGTCTAGCAGACATTAATAATTTCCTTGGCATCTGAGTTTACTCTTTTAAAGCAAACTGAATATCGATAAGTTGTCCATCTCGTTCGACCGAGATCATTATATTATTCATTGTTTTTAGTTCCGCCATTACCGACATCGATTGACTGATATCGGTAAGATCATAACTATTTATCGCGACCGCTAAATCATTAGCCTTTAATCCCGACTCGTGAAACAGTTTTGGATCTCGCCCAGCATTTAAGCGATAACCTTTAAGTTCGCCCTTAATATTCACTGGCGTGATAGAAATGTGGTCTAATATCTTACTTGGATTGTCGATAATTTCTCGACGAGTGTTAGCAAGACTGCGTTTCGGGGCCGACGGCCTCGCTGAACGCTTGACGGTACTCGACTTTTTCGTGTAATCAAAGCCATCTAACATTAACGTTTCATGCTTACCATTATTATTTAGAATGACTCTATCACTATGAATTTCAATAATACTGGCACGGGTACTCGAGATTTTTTGATCGATGATGTAAGTGTCTTGTAGTGATTGGTATTCGATAATGGCCATTGAGCGGCTCGGGTCAGTATGAGCAACCACACCAGTTAACATCAATTTTAAGCGCGTTTTCGGCGCGTCACTGACCGGCTCTTGTTTTTTGGCGATAACAACTTGTTCACCGGCGCGGCCAAACCAATGGTAGTTGGCAAAATCCACTCGGTCCTTAGCCTGCTGACTAGAGGTGACTTGGGGAGCCTGCCACGACGTTTCAGCTAAAGCTGGCGTCAGTAATGACCACGTGATGCGAGCCAACAAATAGAGGATAAATACGACGAGAAGTGAGGTAACAACAAAGGCTATCTTAGAAATCTCTAACTTTGGTTTAACGGTCAATTTAGTTACAATATCCATTTAAAATCAATCTGAAAGTATAGTAGTAATATTAAGGTTTAGTTGATTACTTTATTTATATTTTTATACGACTCAACTAGCTTACTAAAGTTCCAATTGCGAATTATTATCAAGTTACCTCACTATACTATTGTATGCGGCTTGTCACAACAGTTACGGTTAGTCATTTTGGCAATAGAAAAGTGTTTGGTTTCATGGTAAATTTGAACTAATTTTTCGCCAATATTTGACGCTATGAAATCATCACCTATAACGGCCTCAATCGGTGTCCGGCTAGACAAGTGGCTATGGGCGGCACGATTTTATAAAACACGTGCCGTAGCGCGAGATATGGTGCAATCAGGCAAGGTCACTTATAACCAACAGCGCAGTAAACCAAGTAAGATTGTTGAAGTGGGTGGCCAGATAAAATTACGCCAAGGAAATGAAGAAAAAAGCATTGTGATCGCACAAGTCAGTGATCAGCGCCGTGGCGCACCTGACGCGCAATTACTTTATCAAGAGACGCCAGAAAGTATTAAGCTGCGTGAAGAGCGCAACGAATTACGTCGATTACATGCATTGGATAATCCCCGTCCGGATAAGCGTCCGGATAAGAAACAACGCCGAAAAATAATTCAATTTAAGGCACAATAACTTAATTAACCCATTGGAAAAAACAGTGAAAGACCAATTAAATCGCTATTTGTTTGATAATGCTCATGTACGCGGTGAACTCGTACAGGCGAATAAGACCTATCAGGAAATTAAAAACAATCATCAATATCCAACAGTGATCAACTTACTATTGGGTGAATTGTTAGTCGCCACCTCAATGTTAACAGCGTTGCTTAAGTTTGAAGGCGACATCGCCGTTCAACTGCAAGGAGATGGTCCCGTGTCTGTCGTCGTCGTCAATGGTGATGATAAACAACAACTACGAGGTGTTGCACGTGTTCATGGCGATGTCACCAGCAGTAAGCTAACCGAGATCTTCACCAAAGGTTATATGGTCATCACGATCACACCAACCAAAGGTGAACGTTATCAAGGTATCGTTGCGTTAGATAAAGATACCTTAGCAGAATGTCTCGAGGCTTATTTTGAGCAATCAGAGCAGTTAAAGACTCATTTCTGGCTGCGTTGTGATGACGAAAATGCCGCCGGTATGATGATTCAAGCATTGCCAAATGAATCGGATAATGATGATGCATATCATCACTTACGCCAGCTGACGGACACGATTAAAGATCAAGAGTTATTTAGCCTCGATGCTAATACCATCTTAAACCGTTTGTACCATCAAGAAGACGTTCGAATATTCGACCCACAAGATTTATCATTTGTCTGTGGCTGTTCAAAGGAGCGTAGCGGCACCGCCATCATTTCAGTAGGTCGCGAAGAAGCTGAATCTATTATCGAAGAGCAAGGTCAAATCACGATGCATTGTGATTACTGCAATACCGAATATTTATTCGACTTACAGGATATTGCGGTGTTATTTAACGATCCAGAAGAAAATTCTCAGCAGTTGCATTAAAAAACGCAACTCAATCGATAAATTTTATCGACATAATCTAAAGGGCTGTTCGTGAGAATAGCCCTTTTTTTATCTAAAAAACACCGAAAATGAAATACTTTCACCATAACTTACATATTATACCAGCCAATCCCCAGCATTACTTATTATTCCAAAACAACAGGATATGCAATTAAAACCATGAAACACAGCGTATTAGACTAATTAATATGTTTAAGGTGGTTTAAATACCACCCAAAGATCCTGTACAATCACGACTGCCTTACAAGGCGAGTTACACAACCCAACTGTAACTCTAACTTTTACTTACCACTTTTTTTAGGAGCCAAGAAGATGACCGTCGCCACAGCTGGTAACAATACCACTATTGATCTAACCCAATATGGTATTAACGACGTCCAAGAAGTTATTTATAATCCTTCGTACGACTTATTGTTTGAAGAAGAAACGAAAGCTGATTTAGATGGCTACGAGAAAGGGGTAATTACAGAATCGGGTGCGGTATCTGTAGACACGGGTATATTTACAGGCCGCTCACCAAAAGATAAGTACATTGTTCGTGATGACACGACCCGTGATACAGTTTGGTGGTCGGATCAAGGCAAAAACGATAACAAACCAATGAGCACTGAAACTTGGACTGAACTTAAAGGTTTAGTCACGTCACAGCTTTCAGGTAAACGCTTATTTGTTGTTGATACGTATTGTGGCGCCAATGACGATACACGGTTAAAAGTTCGCTTTATTACCGAGGTCGCATGGCAAGCACATTTCGTAAAGAACATGTTTATTCGCCCAAGCGATGATGAGTTAGCATCATTTGAACCAGACTTTGTCGTGATGAACGGTGCCAAGACAACTAATCCAAACTGGAAAGAACAGGGGCTAAATTCTGAGAATTTTGTCAGTTTCAATTTAACAGAGCGGATGCAGCTTATTGGCGGTACATGGTACGGCGGCGAAATGAAAAAAGGAATGTTCTCAATGATGAACTACCTTTTACCATTACGTGGTATAGCATCGATGCATTGTAGTGCAAACGTTGGTGAAGATGGCGATACAGCCGTATTCTTTGGCTTATCTGGTACTGGTAAAACGACATTATCAACAGACCCTAAGCGTCAGTTAATTGGTGATGATGAACACGGTTGGGATGATAACGGTGTGTTTAACTTCGAAGGTGGTTGTTACGCAAAAACCATCAACCTTAGCGAAGAGAACGAACCTGATATCTACAATGCAATTCGCCGTGACGCATTGTTAGAAAATGTAACCGTTGATGAAAATGGTAAAATTGATTACGACGATAACTCAAAGACTGAGAATACTCGTGTTTCATACCCTATTTATCACATCGATAACATTGTTAAGCCAGTTTCACGCGCAGGTCACGCTAAGAAAGTTATTTTCTTAACGGCTGATGCCTTTGGTGTTTTACCTCCGGTCGCTAAATTGACACCAGAGCAGACTCGTTACTACTTCCTATCAGGCTTCACCGCGAAATTAGCGGGTACTGAACGTGGTATTACCGAGCCTACGCCAACATTCTCATCATGTTTTGGTGCTGCATTTTTGAGTCTTCACCCGACTCAATATGCCGAAGTGTTAACTAAACGCATGGAAGATTCTGGTGCACAAGCGTACTTGGTAAATACTGGTTGGAACGGTACTGGTAAGCGTATTTCAATTAAAGATACTCGCGCAATTATCGATGCCATTCTAGATGGTTCTATCGATAAAGCGGACAGCCAAGTATTGCCATATTACAATCTACAAGTACCAACAAGTGTTGCTGGTGTTAATGGCGATATTCTAGACCCTCGCGACACTTATAGTGATGCGACACAATGGGATGATAAAGCAAAAAGTCTAGCCGAGCGTTTTGTAAATAACTTCAAGAAGTTCACCGATACAGATGAAGGTGAAGCATTAGTTGAAGCGGGCCCGCAGCTTTAATTAGTGTTGAATAGAAAAGGTCGCCGATTGGCGACCTTTTGGTTTTCAAGGTAAACTAGTCATTTAGTGATAACAGCAGTAGCAAGAAGAAGTAAATGGACGATCTAATAGAGAAACCACAAAAACCCCTAGATGACGACTGCTGCGGCGGCGGCTCATGCACCCCATGTGTTTGGGACTTTTTTTATGACCAAATGAGCATTTACAGAAAACAAAAGCGCCAACTAGCTGCTCAAGAAGAAGCGCTTAAGACACCAGAATCTTAACTCAGAGATTGCCAAATCATGGTGAAACTACATATTGTCGCGATAAACCAAGCCAATGACCGCAATAAATCTTGGTTGATATAATACATTACACAATAAATAACTCTTGCTCCGACGTGAGTTATCGCAAGATATTGAATAGCCATATTTGTCGTTTGTGTCGCCAGCACCACTGCAATCGCGACGCCAAAGATAATTAAGGATTCAAAAGAATTTTGATGAGCGGCTAATGCTCGTGCCCCAAATCCTGTCAGCCTCGCTTGCTGTTCTCTTGGGTATTTATTGTCGTACTTACTTTCCTTGTTCATCGCAATCGCCAACGGCATTTTTGAAAGATAAGGAAGTAATGCAGCAACAAATGCACAAAGAATGATGGTATTCATAACAAATCTCAAATTTAGATAATTGCATTCATGTTACACGGAACGCACTCACCATTTCAAGACAGGTACTTTATCCTTAAGGGTTTGGTTTATCTTAGTAACCAAAGCGAATTGTTCATTCGTCGCTTCATCAGGGATCCGTAAACGGCCTTGTTCAAAATAAAATCGACCATAATCGGTAATATCTAGGCTTCCTTCAAAATATATTTTTACATGTTTGGCTATTTTTTCAAAAGCATCAGGTGAAAATTTCTTTATTGTATCCATACTTAAATTTCTCATTGAGCGGCTTACAATGACGCTGCACCGCGGGAAGACTGATCGTAAAAACCAGATAACAAGCGAAGCGCATTGGCCATTTCTTTAATTTGTGATTTGGTTAAATTCAAATCTTGCAGTGCAGATATTAGACACTGCTCCCGAATATCTTTATAACTTTGACAAAATTCCCAGCCTTGTGCTGAAGGGTGATAGAAGGATTCTTTACCTTTCTTAACTGAAACGATCATCGCCAGTTTAACGAGTTTTCGCAAACTATATGCAACATTATGTGTGTCTTCCACATTCAACGTAAAGCAGATATCCGCTAACTTCTTATCTCGATCTCGATGCGCTACACAATGGATAACTTGAATATCCAATGAACTTAAATCAGTATTACCAACCGCACGTGCGCAGTGCTGCATCCAGCGCAAAAACGCATTATTCATCATGGTAAGACCATACTCAAACTCACTTAGTTCCGGACATTGTGAAGAAACTAAATGTGATGAAGAAACAATGACAGTTGGGGCTTGTTGCGACATAATGGATGTCCTTAAAGAAACTAATACATTTATTTTATCATTTGTATCAAATAACAACAGCAGCAATAGCCCTTGAATAAATTAATTGAGTTTATTAAAAATCCCGAACATCGACTCGAAAGTAAGCAACTTTTAGCCCTTGCAGCACCTGCTATAATGGCGCAATTCGCCCAGATGTCACTCGGCGTTATAGATACCATTATGGCTGGTCGTTACAGCGCAGAGGCGCTGGCCGCAATTGCCATTGGCGTCAGTATATTTAATCCGATTATCGTTTTTATCATTGGGATTTTTCTCGCCTTAAGTCCGATCACGGCCCAATATAATGGTCAAGGCAATCAACAAGGTGTTAGACAAGCATTTCAACGCGGACTGATCTTATCGGTGTTGCTGGCTATCCCAAGTAGTATCTTGCTGTATAATTTAGAGCCGATACTTTGGGCGATCGGTATTACACCTGAAGTAATTCCATTGGCCAACGGCTACCTTCAAGCTTTGGTGTGGGGCCTCGTGCCTCTTTATTGTTTTTTTGCACTACGTTTTTGCAATGAAGGGATGTTTGCGGCAAAAGCGGTGATGTACTGCTCAATTGCAGCGATTCCGTTTAATATGGTGTTTAATTATTGGTTTATCAATGGTGGTTTAGGCGTTCCAGCTATGGGTGCCGTTGGTGTCGGTTGGGCGACAGTCGTCGTATGGTCAGTCATGGCGACGGGCTTATTTGGTTATACCTTTTTTGCCAAACGATATAACGGTTACCGGTTATTTAACGATTGGGCGCTGCCTAAATTCAAACATTTCTCAGAAATTTTCAAACTGGGTTTACCAATGGGGCTCGGGCTTGGTATGGAAGTGGCATTATTTGGCGCCGTTGGCTTGATGATCGGGCGCTATAGCGTGCCTGACATAGCCGGTAATCAGATCGCCATAAATATCTCGTCACTGGCTTACACGATTTCATTGGGCTTATCTATCGCTGTCACAGCGCGGGTAGGTTATCACATCGGTAAGAAAGACCTAACACAGGCCCGAGATACTGGGTTAATCGGTATTTGCTTTGGATTACTTATCTCTTGCCTCACCGCCAGTGTCATTATCATCTTCGATCAACAACTAGCAGCCATGTTCACCAATGATCCAGTGGTGAGCACTGTCGCCGTGCAATTATTAGCAATGGCTGCACTGTTTCAACTGTCCGATGGTATTCAAGTGAATGCTAGCGGCGCACTACGCGGGATGAAGGATACAAAAGTACCGATGTATATTTGCGCCATTGCCTATTGGTTAATTGGCTTCCCTGTTGGCTATGTGTTGGCAGAGCATTACGGAATGGGGGTAACTGGCTATTGGGTTGCACTCATTAGCGGCTTGTCAGTATCCGCCGTATTAATGACTCATCGCTTTTTCTCACTGACAAAATAGCGCCGGCTTTTAACAGCGCGCACTCCATGGATGGAATGACGGCGCTGCTCTGGTCATGGGGTAACATAGCCTATACTGAGATCACTCGGTTACGACCAGATTCTTTCGCTTTATATAGCCGCTGATCAGCAAGCTCGATCCATTCAAGGCTGTCCTGCCCAACTTGATATTGAGCCACCCCAAATGAACAGGTTATTTTACTCACTCGCTGTTGTGATTTTTTATCTTTAATCGATAAACGCTCAATCTTAAGACGCAACTCGTCGGCAAGTTTCGCAGCGACAGTAGTACCACCTTGTTGCACTAAAATAGCAAACTCTTCGCCGCCAAAGCGATAGGTTAGCGCATCGACATCGTATTGTGACAAGCGGTTAGCAACCACTTTGAGCACTTGGTCGCCCAGTAGATGACCGTGCGTATCATTAAATACCTTAAAGTGGTCGATATCACAGATAATTAAGGCACTACCTTCTTTTTGGGCGCTAATTAATGCGGCTAATGCCTCATTAAAGGCGCGACGGTTTAATGCGCCCGTTAGCTCATCACGCAACGCTTGCTCTCTGCTATTGGCGAGTTTGTCTCGCAACTGCTTTATTTCTTGTTGCGCACTATTTAATGACTCACTAAACCCCTTGGCATTTTCTCGCATTGCTAATGATTTACTGATTAACTCTTCGACAAAATTGGTCATTTTAGACCCTTGAATAGTGTCACTATCCAAGCCATTAAGCTCTTCATGGCACATCGTCATCGCTTGCTCAAATTGCTTTGCGCCGTCATGAGTATACCCAATCGATTGACTAATCGAATGGGCAAAATCTTCGACGCTATCACTAAGTTGTTGCGCCGTTTCTTGCTCAGGAGACTGCATATGTCGATCAAATAAGCTTTCGCTATGCAAGTCAGTGAAGGTATTTTTAGACGCTAATACCGAATCTATCTCTTTATTTAACTCAGGGTTTTCATTGGAGACATAGCTATACCACAATGCGTAATTATTCGGCAAAACCGGCACATTATATTTCATCATTAACGGAATTGTTTTCTTTAGCGCTAACACTGAATCATCAAATACAATATCTTTTTCCATATGCTACAACACTCCATGTTCTACACTATTTAATACGCTAACGCCTTAGTGAAGCTCATTAACGCACCATTTTTTTCACCTAACTCTTGCTGGACGATAGCAAGTTGGTGATAACGATTAGCCGTAGGCTCTATTTCCAGCGCCTTTTGATACCAGTCTTTTGCTTGTTGCCATTGACGACGTTGTTGATAAAGCGCGGCGATTGTCGCGCTAAAAATCACGTTTTCACCATGGATTGACTCAAGCGATAACAGCCTTTCATGACATGCTTCGGCCTGCTTAACGTCAATCAATAGCAGAGCCAGTCCGATATTATGCGGTTTACTGAGCAATTTAAATAACCGAGTCTCGACCAGCTCAAAGCCACCGAGGTTAATGACCAACTTAGCATAACAGCTAAATATGTCGATACTATTTCGGTATTTTCTCTTTAGCTGATTAAAATACTGATTAACCGATTCAAGGTCTTTCGCCGCAGCCTGCTCCAGCAGTGCACAATGCGCTTCAACAACTATTTCATCGAATGCTTGAGCCGTTATTTGTTTACTTTTATGTAACCTAACAGCGCTATCTAACACTAATGGCCATTGCTTTGCTTGTTGGTATACTGTCAGCGCACTGTTCAGTACCTCCGGCTTATTAAGCACATCAGCATCAAGACTAGCAAGCCAGTTCGCCGTATTGATAGCATCGGTATCACTACTCAACATGGCTAAACGTGTTACCACCAAGGCACTATCATTAGCGTCGAGCGCTGCTGCATTGTCCAGATACTTATCCCGTTGCTTAATTTTACCCAGCTGTTGCGCCGCATTAGCTGCCGTTAAGTAATTAAGCATTGGTTGGTCACTAAATGGCGCATAGCGAGCACTATTTTTCTCTGCTAATTCAAATCGGCCACCAGCCAAATCAAGTAAACTACTTAATGTTTTTTGTTGCGCAAGCCGATGTTTACGCCAACCAAACCAATGCCGAGTACGTCCCCACATTGACCAGGTATTAGCGATGATCCATTCTGAAATTTGCAACAAAGCATAAAAAATAATGATCAGCATCACCAGCACAACAACATTTGTTTCGATCGTCCACTCGTTCACCGCAATTAAGACATAGCCTTTTTGATCCATTAACATCGGCCCAAAATACAGCCCTAAACAAAGCGCTGCCGCAATCGTGATAGCCACTAGTAATAATCTAACCATATTAACGAACCACCGTTTGGTTGTGTCCAATATTGCGCTGCAACAGCTCGTCGATAATTAAGTAACTACTGCTGAATTTTTGTGGGTAATTGACACTCACTTGTTCTTTTTTCAAATTACGCAATTCATTTAACATAAATTTAGTGGTGGCATCTTCACGATCATAAAACTGTAAGATCCAGCGACTAGATAATTCAATCGCATGTTGATAAGCAGTCTGCTGTTGACGATATACCGCCAATTGAGTTTGCATCAATTTACGCTTTAGATTCTCTTCAAGATACCACTGTTGTTTTGGCGACATCAGCGGTTCGACACTACCACTGCGGCGGCGCACCGTAATAACGCTATCACTAAAAGAATGCCAAGTGCGCTTAAGGTTTTCCAACCAATCATCTGTCGAGTCAGATAGTGACTCGGTATCTTGCCCCGTAGCCACTTCTGGCAACTCGATCATATTCAATTTTAAGTTATCGACCTGACTGAGTAAACCATCAAGCTTTAACGCGAGAGTCTCACTATTATCGACCGGTAAAGCCTGTAGCGAGGCAATATCACTGGCTAGCGCCTGCCTAATATCAATCAGCGCTGGCTCATTCATCTCGGAAATTCTAAGATCAGCGGTCACTAACAGACTACGCGCCGTTTCAATATTTTTTTCCTGCCATAATTTACGGCCAGCAAGCTTGACCAAATAATTCGCTTCAGCGAGAAGCCAATCATTGGGACGTCGCCCAGCTAGCTCCGCCATTTTTTGCTCCATCGCCGACATCAATCGTTGTTGCTCGACCAATTGGCTATTAAGCTGTTGTTTTAGTTGCTCAGTCTGATGAGCAAGCTGTTGGGTCATCTCACGTTTCGCGGCATTAATATCGGCCTGATGATTGGCAGTCAATTGGCTGATCGTGTCCTGCTCATTATTAACCTGCTGGTAGAAATAATTAGTCGCAACACCGCCAGACACCGCAATAACAATAATTAAAAACAGACAAAATATCGCCAACTTGCTCACCTTACGGTCAGCGTCTTTGATTTCTTTACTATGATCTGGCGCCTTAATGTCTTGTTCATTGCGACGATTGCTTTTGACGGGTGTTTTAGCTGGGTTATCTTCGGCCACTGAGTCCTCGCTTACACTTTTGACCGGCACAGACCCTGTCGCATTATCCATCTCAGGCTTGTCATTACTTGCTTTGTCTGTGGTCTTAGCCACCGGCTTATCAACACCATTGTTCTTCGTCGAAGTATCCTCGGTATCAGACTTCAATGACTGTACGGTATCTATCGACTCTTGCGCCGAAGTATCCCCATTTCCCTGTGGCTTCGAACCGTTTTTATTTGTCATATAAAGCGCTCTGTAAATTGATAAGTTTATTTAAAATAGCTTGATTATCTGCACCTTGAGCAATTTCTATATTGATTAGACCAAGCGCCTTGGCAATATCAGCTACTCGAATACTAGGTACAACAATCGTAATGTTGGCTAGCCATAATTTATACCCATTATTGACTAATTTTAGTAAGATTTGCAAAATTTCTGCGCTGGTAACGACTATAGTCGTAACTCCTTGCTGCTGCCATTGCTCAACAATAGCCGTAGCCTGTACGATCGCGTCACGGCGATATAACTCACTGTAAACGACGTTGGCGCCGCGTAGGCGTAATTGTTGTGCTAATGTTTCTCGGCCGCTATTACCGCGTAAAATGACAATGTTCATTCCATTGACCTGCGATAAGAGTGGTAATGCTAGCATGCCTTCGGTGTTTAATTGGTGTGGTAGGATAGCTCGGATCTTGTAATGTAAAAATGCGTTAGCGGTGGCATGTCCGACCGCAATGTAGTCTTTGTTAGGCCATGAGTCGATTTGGCTGTCGGCACTAATCACCGCGTGATCACTAACACCAATCACGATGTCACAGCAGGCTAACTTTTCAGCAAGCCCAGTATCAATCATCGGGGTTACTTCTATAAGCGGGCAACAAAGCGTCTCCATACCATGCTCAACTAACAATTGAGCCAGTGGATGATTTTTATCGCCTGGCCGAGTCAGTAATACCCGGCCAATACTACCTGTGCATGAATTAACTTTGTGCATAGACCTGTTGTAGTATTTCACGTGCACCGCTATCAAGCAGCTTATCTGCCATTTCAATCGCCGCGGTTTGAGCTTCTTCAATTGGACCACGTCGTTCTTGCGTTAACATGACACTACCATCTGGGCTACCCACGAGCGCACGTAACCAAAATTGATCACCTTCTAGCACACAATAGCTACCAATAGGAACCTGACATCCCCCCTCAAGGCGTTTGTTTAGGGCCCGCTCCGCTAACACACGAATTCGAGTTTCTTGATGCTCTAGCGGCGCTAATAATTGATGGATCCGGCTATCATTTTCACGACATTCAATACCAACAGCACCTTGACCTACCGCAGGTAGCGACTCTTCAGGCTCCATAAACGCAGCGATGCGTTGATTTAACTTCAAACGAATAAGACCCGCAGCCGCTAGAATGATCGCATCATACTCACCGTTATCAAGTTTGCCCAAGCGAGTGCCGACATTACCGCGTAAATCACGGACCACAAGATCGGGTCTGGCGGCACGTAATTGACATTGACGGCGCAAGCTAGACGTTCCCACGACAGAGCCTTGTGGTAATTGTGCAATATTCTCATAGGTATTAGATACAAAGGCGTCACGTGGATCTTCACGCTCACAAATCACTTGTAAGCCGAGTCCGGGCGGGAAATCCATTGGTACATCTTTCATTGAGTGTACTGCGATATCAGCACGCCCTTCGAGCATCGCCGTTTCGAGTTCTTTAACAAACAAGCCTTTACCACCAATTTTTGCCAATGGCGTATCTAATATTTTGTCACCTTTAGTGACCATGGTAACTAGCTCTACCGTGAGTTGGGGGTGAAAGCGCTCTAATTCAGCTTTAACAAACTCTGCTTGCCATAAGGCAAGTGGGCTTTTTCGAGTGGCAATACGAAGAACTTCGATAGACATAGATATTCCAAAAATAATCAATTTATTGCGGTAAATATTACCACTTAGATTTGCATTTGTATTGGCTTACACCAACAATATTTGCTTAACGCCCGTTATTCACTCGTGTTAAGTTTGACCGTAAAGTGATGTTGAGCGATTACGGTATCAGGGAGCACCACCACTTCCACTCGCCATGGTCCTGCCATCATCCGGTTTATATTCTTACTCGAATATGTACGCCAATTTTGACTACCAACATTTAAACTAATCACGGCTGTCAGCTCTTGACCTTGGTACCAACGATGCTCTACCGTTTCTCCGGCTAAACCAATGAATCGCGTATAAAACATGATTTTTTTCAGCTTATCAATTGAGACCATCGCTCGCAAATCATCCACCGGTTCGCGCTTTAATATCGCACTAGTCAACTGCATTCGCGTGATATACGACTTGTTCGAGGGAGAAAGTGATAGCGCTACTGCCGGATTTGGCTCAGCAAGAGCTTCGGACGCCTCTGCGGTAATCACTTGTGGCTGAGCGAATGGTGCAGGTGCTTTAGGGGCCAGTGTTGTAGGTGTAGGTGCAGCTGTTTCAGACACAGGAATTACTGCTACAGTGGTTGTAGGCACAGCTACATGAGGCGCAGTGACGTCGACTTCAACTCTTTTAGCGACCAATTCAACTGGCTCAACCGAAAGTTTAGTCGATGGTTCAGCAACGTCTAGCGCAACTTTTTGCAAGGTCTTTGGTGGCTCACTTTTAAATAACGATGCCTTAAAAATCACAGCAAGAGCCAACGAGATAATCAGCAGCACAGAGATGCTAAAACGCGCTATTTTTCCATAATCAAATGGTGCAATTTGAACCTTTTCTGGCTCAGGTACTAACCCTATCTTTATTTTTAACTGCACCGACTATCCCGTTTATCAAATTAAGCACGAATAATATCGAGTAATAAACGTAAATGAAACCGTAGCGGTCTTTTTTCCCACGATGAGGCGCGTGGTAACTGAAATAGATCGCTTTTTGGGGTGCAAATACCAGCGTGTGTTGTCACGGCATAGGACAAGCCGAGATCCTTCACCAAATCAGCGGTTTGTTGAGTAAAATCATGCTCGAATTTACCATTTGGATAAGCAAAACCCATCTCTTTATCGGCCTCTGTCCAATCGCATAAGCAATCAATATTTTTCTGCAACTGGATCCGCTGTTGCGCTAAGGGCAGCACCGCTAGAATCGGATGGTCGTGAGTGTGAGCCCCAACATCAATGCCATAATCCCTTAATGTAGCTAATTGTGCAGGGCTCATCATCTTAGCCTTCACACATTGATGATTGTGACGCGCTAACAGTGCATCGACTAATTCAACTCTCTGTGCTGTCGGGATATATTTGATATGGGACAACACCAGATCGATCAATTGATGACGTTGCTTATGATTAATGATGACATGTGTCCCACCATCAATCAGTGATAAATCATATTCAGTATGTCGCTCATCGACCAAGAAATCGATTAATCGATCATTCCACATGTTTTTTCCGCCGCTAAATGCCGTCGCAACATAAACGGTAGCGGGAATGTTCAACGCGTTAAGGATCGGCGCAGCCAAGCTCAAATTATTCTGATAGCCATCATCGAAGGTGACGCAAATACTGTTTGGCGGTAACGCGTTCTTCTGCAATAACGCTAATGCATCCACCACCGATAGCGGATTATAATAGCGATGTAGCACAGACATTTGCCGAAAAAATTGCTGCTCGGTTGGAATGTTAGGACGATAGGGGTCTGGTTCAGCTAAGACCTGATGATAAATCAAAATAGGTAACTTATTACGTGAAATTAAGTACGACAGGCCTTGCACTATCTTATGCGCTATCGTTTTCATTATAAGCCTCGACTATCGAGCCATATCTCTAACACGACCACCAGCCAAATTAATTCACCATAATAGCTGGCATGTTCTGATTGATGCATCTCTACTGCTAGTTCAAGAAATTGGGGATTAAAGATATCTCGTTTTGACATATTCGTTAACGCGGTTTGAGCCATACCCATTAGTTCATCACTCTCTTTCATCCATAGGCCAAACGGTAGGCCAAAACCATGTTTTTCCTTGCTCAGCGTTTCACTCGGTAGAAACCCCGTCATGGCCTGTTTAAAAAAGTAACGCAATTCATTACCCTTAAGCTTGTCCTGAGCGTTGATTTGGCAACTAAAATCCACCAGTTCTTTTTCCAATAATGGATAGCACACATCAACACCAGCCATTTCACACATCTTGCTCACCTTAACAAGATCGTTATCGGCTAGGGTAAACTTCCAATCCAGAAACAACATTTTTTCAAGTTCGCTATCCGAATTAGCCTGCTCAAAACGTTGGCGCTTTTGTAATACTGGCTGACAAGGCTCAACGGTCGATAAGAAATTAGCAGTAAATATCTGTTGATGGTCGAATCGGTTGAGAAAGTTATAACTATCGAGTCGATCGGGCAGTGGCGTTTTTGCTTGTTGAATGTAGCTGGCAGCCTTGCGAACTAGCGGGATATTCGCCATCGGCGTATTACAAAATACACCTTCAAGCATGTGTTGGACAACACGTGGCGCTTGATTAAAATGATTAAAGACAGCTTGCTGCGCGTAGCGCTCATTGCCTGCAAATATTTCATCACCACCGTCACCTGCGAGCAATGTTGTTACACCATGCTCTTTAGCAAACATCGCACAACCATAGGCTGCCATCGCAGATGAATTACCAAAAGGTTGATCAAAGTGACTCGCTATTTGCTTGAAGTGATCGACTAATTCATCAGGCTGCATCACGTGACTATGATGCTGCGTCGCAAAATGAGTAGCGGTAAGTTTGGCGTACGCACTTTCATCGTACTGCGCCGAGTCAAAGCCAATTGAAAACGTTTTTGCAGGATGGATTTGCTTGGCCAGCATCCCAGCAACGGTCGAACTATCTAAGCCGCCACTGAGAAATGCACCACAGCCATCGCTCGCATGGCGACTAACCGCTTGTGCAATTAAGCGACGGCAATGTTGATAACTCTCTTCGCTCGGTGCTTCGTGATACTGATAATTCGGTTGGTATAGCAACGAAGATACCACCGTGCAATCATTATTGATGGTAACCGACTGGCCAGGTTCTAGCTTAAAAACTTCTTTATAAATAGTGGTGGGCGCGGCAATACAATGAAAGAAGCAATAGTTAAAGATACCTTGTGGATTGAGTGTCAGCGTCGAGACATCCAGATTATCTAAGTTATCGCTAATCACCAACACTTGTTCTAATAGGTTGTAGTATAGTGGCTTCGAGCCAATGTGATCACTAACTAGTGTAATAGTCGATTGCGACTTATCAAAGATAATTGCACTAAAAAAGCCGGCGATATATTGATAGTAATCATCGTTGTTATCGCTGATTAAACGTAATAAAACTTCAGCGCTAGGCTCTTGTGACGTTAAGACGGAATATTCCCTTAATTGGCCACTGACCATAACAATAAATCGTTGGTTACTGGCGACCTGAAACTTATCACCTTCCTTTATCGTGACCTTAAAATGCCAATCGACTAATCGTTGATTGCCCTGTTTTGTTACCTCGTGATTATTCATCTAAATTCCAACGTCCTTGTTAGCTGCTTGTATTATGGCTTGTGCTAAGACTTTCTCAAAAATCACCGCTTGAGACTGCCTTGAATACTGTTGTGTCTCAATCTGTGCCGTGGATTGCACATTAAGCTTAGTCAAATACTCCATCAGCGTTGATGAAATTTTGTCGCTGTTATCAAGCGGTGAGATATAACTTTGGGGTAATGAGCTAACAAGCTGGCCAGTATCCCCTTCCAAAGGCATCAAACCGAGAATAGGTTTATTGACACAAATATACTCATAGACTTTCGCCGGGATCTGCAAATTACAATTAGCCGCCTGAATTAATAACAAACCGTCAACAGACAGCATTTCCCGTAACGCTTGGCGATAAGGGATTATCGGTTTGAGAGTAACAATATCTGAGATATCGAGTTGCTCGAGCATTGATTGATATAGATCTTCATGTCCAGGCGCTCTGAGCCTGATTTCTAGAGTATCTGCATCAATCAATTTATCGTGCTTTAACTGCGCTAACGCTTGAAAAAAACTTGAAGGATCGCGCTCACTCGGATAGATAACACCACTATGTAATATGACGATTTTTGACGATTCACCAGCGCTTGCGGTTAATCCTTCAAAGGCGAGGGCATCATAACCATTGGGGATAACAGTAAACAACTGTGGCTTCGCATCGCAAAAACGTTGCTGATATAACTGCTGTGTCCCCTGAGTCGTCACAATAATACGCTGACAGTGTTTAACGGCCTTACGCTCAATCCAGCTAAAAATCCTGCGCGTTACACCACGTGCTGGATAATCGGCCTGTAACATCGGATCGCGAAAATCCGCCACCCATGGAATGCCACTCAAGCGATGCAAAAGATAGCCGATGATATGAGCAGACGCGATTGGATAAGTAGAAACTATAATCGCTGGTTTTTGCTTACCGATGGCTATTAGGCCTGAAATCACACCGCCAACGATCCAACTTTGCCAATTATCCGGTTGTGCCATAAATGAAAAGTAGCGCCCTTTAATGCTAAAGCTCTTAGCGCTATTACGACTAAACGCCCGAATAACCTCGACGTTAGGAGGTAACATCGACAGCTGTTCGTTCGACCACGATTTATAACTGGACAATGAGGCACTCAATACGGTGGTATGCCAACCGTTCTCACTTAGGTGCCTAGTGAAAGCGAGACTCCTTAATACACCGCTGCTCCCCAAAATTGGAGGGTAATGAAACGCAACGTATAACACTGACTTGGGGTTCATTTAGACGCTTTAATCCTTTAAAAACTCAGCAACAACATCATGTCTTTCAACTCGCCTTTTTAGTAGGTAACTAACTCGTTAGGACGCTAGTTATAACCGGAGCAAAATATCTTTTCCTGACTATACTCAAGTTAATCATAGTCTATAAAAAGGAGATAACTATGAAATATTCTAGCGCAGTGTTCGCTGCCTTATTGTTGCTTTCGGTTAATGCTACTGCCGGTAGAGTCAACAATTTAACCTGCGAAATAAGACCGCCAGCGCCGTTGACCAACCCTTACGGTCCGTATGATTACACCAATCCAGCGCACAATAATAAATTACCAATCGTGGTTAATGCCCATTTCGATCAAGATATCCAACGACTCATCGCCGGTAAAGATCACAGTGGCGATTTGTTATATACATTACGCGCGATCCCTAACTATCACCCTGCTCTCTATGCTGCCTCGCAGTATTCCGCCTTAAAGCGATTAAACCCACAACGAAGCTTTACCGCCGACTGTTTCTTTAGGCGCGCGATCTATTTTCAACCGAGAGATGCGACCTCACAAATGCTTTTTGCGATGCACTTACAGTCAACAAATCGTTTTAAGTTGGCGCAGCAATACTATGAATCAGCGTTGAAAATTGCGCCACAAGCGGCGGAACTAAATTACAACTATGGTCTCTTTATGTTGCAACGAGGACATGTTAAACGCGCGAAAGAAGCCGCGACAATCGCTTATAAAAGAGGTTATCCATTGCAAGGACTCAAACAAAAACTGGCATCCAAAAAAGCAATAGAAGTAAATAAATGAGTACAGCCTGCTAACAATTAGTTAGAATTGAACGCTAGTCTCTCGATATTGATGATTAATGACCGAAAATTGCTTCACCCTAGCTCAAGACATAAATTTTACTAGTTATGGTCGGACCGATCACGTCAATAACATCCTGAGCCAGTTATCGACCAATAACAGTCAGGTTGGTCACTTATTGCCATTATTATTACACCTTAATCAGCCTCAATTGCCTGGTTATATTGCCCAGCTGAATATCACTACCATCGTTAACTACGCGCCATCCCACACAGCTGTCACGCTAGCAAAGAAATTTTTCAATTATAATGCCAGCGCAGAACTTACTAACTTCCCCCCAATGATTGATGGTTTATACACCATTGGCAGCCTTGGCAGCTTAGGTCAAGCGGCAAAATCCGATTGGGATGTTTGGGTGGTAGTTAAAGAAAGTAACGCCACAACACAACAAGATATATTTCGAAAAAAATGTCTAATGGTCGAACAATGGGCAGCGCAGCTCGGGGTTGAGTTACACATTTTTTTCGTTAACGAAGACCAATTTCGCCAAGGCGTTAAATCAGGGATCAACAAAGAATCAAGTGGTAGTGCCCAACACTGGTTATTACTCGATGAGTTTTATCGCTCCTCGATCACCATCGCTGGCAAGCCTATTCAATGGCACTTACCAATTTCACAGCAAAACTCACAGACGCTTAATTTAGGCGAGCCACCAGCAGTACCTGCGCAAGAATATTTTGGCGCGATGATGTGGCAGTTGTATAAAGGAATTGATTCACCTGAGAAATCATTACTTAAAGCGCTGTTGCTTGAGTCCTATTTCAATGACTTTCCGCAGACTATATTGTTATCACAAGAGTGGAAAGAACAGCTGGTGGCTGAAAACTTTGTTGACCATTATGCCTTGCTCCTTAATCGCATTAGCCAATACTTAATTAAGCTTGGAGATCATGCACGTCTTAATCTCGCCCGTGAATGTTTCTACTTAAAGTGCGCACCACAATTAAGCTACCTAACCGAGACGACGGTGTTGTCATATCAACAAGCGCAATTGAAATTAATGACTGAGCAGTGGGGATTTAGCCAACAGAAAATTCATCAGTTAGACCGTCAGAATCGCTGGCGCCCTATCGATAGGCAGCAGCATCATCAAGCATTGGTATCAGCGCTATTACAAGGCTATCAATCGATGAAAAAGATGGCCCACACCCATCAAGTCGATGAAGCGTTATACCCGCAAGAGCTCGCTGTATTATCACGAAAGCTCTATTCCGCCTATCAAGATTCTGCCACTAAAATCAATCGCTTGGCGAGCCAACAACATAGTAAGCAATCAAATCCATTTTTTTATTTACGCCGCGGCATCGACGAAAATGAAAAACGAGTGTGGCTGTTACTCAATCAGGCACCAGTCTTCAATAAAGACGGCACTATTTATCGTGACGTTGATATTATAAAACTGTTGGGATGGATTAGTATTAACAAACTGATTTCAGCGGATACAAAAATCCAATTGCCGGCAGATATAAACGGTCATAAGATCAATCAGGCACTGTCACATATCGAGCGCTGTTTTTCACAGCAACAACCGGCGACTAAAAACGCACTTATCCAAGCTAATCAAATCACCAGTGTCTTGATTTTGATTAATATGCAAGACGATGCGACCACAAAATTTAATGGTCAAACTCAGATCATGGATTGGTATATTAATAATATTTACTCGATCGGTCGTAAAAAGCATAGTTTGGTTTCAAACATCGAGTTAATTTACCGTAATTCGTGGAATGAGCATCACGCGATATCATTTAGCGGCGACAATGCAATTTTAGCGATGATTTGTCACCTTTTCACGTTGATAAAAGCGTCTGATGAGGCTCCTACGTTAGAAGTGGTCAGCCTTAGTGAAAAACACCAGCCACTATTACGAGACAATGTCTTATTCACGGTCGAAGAGTGCCTTTCTATTATCAAGAAATCGAATAAAAATGGGATCCAGGTTAAATCCCTTATCGTGGCAGGAAAACTTTATGGCGTATTCTTTGGCCAAGAGCAAGTCGAATTCAAGGAAATAAGTAACGCGTTAGAGCTGTACAAAGAACTCAGTACCAGCACTTTGGCGCAACTACCAAATAGCCAGCCAACGACAAGCAAGATTAAACGCTTAATATATCAGCATGGCAGCATCGGCTATGTGCAGTTTTTTCTGGAACGGAAAAAGCAGGGTATTAAAGTATACATTTTGGACGAGAATAATATTCTCTCGAGTTACTGGCAGGATGAGCTTGATGAAGAGCAACTGGTTAAAGAAATTTACCGTTTTTACACCTTCACTAAAGAACAAAAAAACGTTAATTTAGAGAAGCTTACTATCAGTTTTAACTTACCTCAGTTCAATACTGTCGTGCGGCGCAGTGGCGTCATTATCATTGAGCCACTGAACCAACAAGCCGAGGAGCTATTTTAAGCGTTGAGCGATCCATTGACCAAGCTTAAGTAGCTGCTCTTCACATACCCAATGTTCCATTGGGTATTGTGACCAAGTCACATCGAATCCCGCATGAGATAACGCAGTAGCAGCCTCTCTACCAGCCGCAAATGGTACTGTCATGTCCTGTTGACCATGAGAGCTAAAGATTGGCGTTTTAGCATTAATAGCGTCTGCGCCGTGAGCGGGTAACTCATTACTCGCTAAATAACATGACAAGCCAACGATGCCTGCAAGTTTATGCGGTCCACGTAAAGCGCTATAAAGAGACAATACGCCCCCTTGAGAGAACCCAGCTAAGATAATTGAATCAGCCGCAATACCTTGTGATATTTGCTGTTCAATTAATTCATTAATCAAGCGTTCGCTTTGTTGCAGTGTAGCGATATCGGCACGACCATCAAGATCCATGGTTTTAATGTCATACCATGAACGCATCACAAAGCCGTTGTTAATCGTCACCGGTTGCTGCGGGGCGTGAGGGAAGATAAAGCGAATGTTATGATTCGCGGGCAAGCCAAGCACCGGCACGATATCTGAAAAACCAGCACCAGAATCGCCTAAACCGTGTAACCAAATAACGGTAGATGTTGCCTGAGCCGCTGGCTCCTTAATGATATACTCTAACATGACTTAAATAATTCCTTTGAGATCGACGACAACACCACATTGACGCTCGATACCGCTGCCCACTAACTCGAGGAATTCAACCCCGGTACGATTATCGATCCATTGCTCATTAACGAGCTCAAAATGGTGACCGTCGAATTTAGTGGCTACCCAAATCTGGTGTAGCGGTTCTTGACGGTTAATAATAATCTGGCTCTTATCGCTAAAGATTAATTTCAACACCCCGGCACTAGTTTCATAATCAAAATCGACCAACGCATCGTCTAATGCTTCTTCAATCGCCATTAAATGGTTATCAACCACTTGATGAAACTCACTATCATTCATATCAATCTCCAAAAATATTGCTTTTCCACATCACCATGCGATTATAGGGCTAATCGAAGTAATAAGCACCGGATAAACGATGCACAAACTAACTATATTATGCGTTTTGAGTATTTTCTTAGGTGGATGTGGCCAAAAAGGCCCTCTTTACCACCCTCAACCAGCGCCAGAACTGAACAAGCCGGTGCCAGAACACGCACCCACCTCGCCACTAACCAAAGACTAAGCATCATGGATTTTTTTAATTTCAAGCAAGACCAATTATTTGCTGAGGATATTGCCGTAAAAGCACTCGCTCAGCAATTTGATACGCCTTTATATGTCTATTCACGCGCGACAATTGAGCGTCATTGGCATGCCTTTGACCAAGCAGCAGGCTCACAGCCCCACATGATTTGCTACGCCGTAAAAGCCAATTCAAATCTAGCGATATTAAACACTTTAGCTAAGCTTGGTTCTGGGTTTGATATTGTATCAATGGGCGAGCTAGCTCGAGTCTTAGAAGCTGGCGGCGATCCGCAGAAAGTTGTTTTTTCTGGCGTTGGAAAATCTGAGAGAGAAATCCGTTATGCATTAGATATCGGCATTTACTGTTTCAACGTTGAGTCAATGCCAGAACTTGAACGCATTAGCGACATTGCGACGCAAATGGATAAAGTAGCACCAATTTCGATTCGGGTTAACCCAGATGTCGACGCTGGTACCCATCCTTATATTTCGACGGGCCTTAAAGAGAATAAATTCGGCATTAGTATGGAAGCCGCTGTCGCTGCTTACCAGTTTGCCGATAGCTCGTGCTCTCTACAGATAAAAGGCATCGATTGCCATATTGGTTCACAACTGACCGATCTTCTGCCGTTCACTGACGCACTCAAACGCGTGCTAGGCTTAGTGGCTCAGCTTGCTGAGATGAATATTAACATCAGTCATATCGATGTTGGAGGTGGCTTAGGCGTTACCTATCAAGACGAGAAGCCACCACAGCCTGCTGAATACGCCGATGCCTTAGCAAGTTGCTTAAAAGAATATCCGGATTTAACCATAATCTTTGAGCCAGGCCGTGCCATTATGGCTAATGCTGGCATTTTAGTCTCTAAAGTCGAGTACCTAAAAGAAACCCCAGATAAGAATTTTGCGATTATTGACGCAGCGATGAATGACTTAATTCGCCCTTCGTTATATAGTGCTTGGCAAGAGATTGTTGAAGTAGAAAAAACTCAACAACCCATCAAGAACTATGATGTCGTTGGCCCGATCTGTGAAACAGGTGACTTCATCGGTAAATCACGTGATTTAGCGTTAAACCCTGGTGACTATATTGCGGTTCGTTCATCTGGCGCCTATGGATTTACCATGGCCTCAAACTATAATTCTCGAGTAAAGGCAGCTGAAGTGATGGTTGATAAAGATAAAGCCATCGAAATTCGCCAACGCGAAACTTTAACTGATTTATGGCGAGGGGAAGCTAGAACACTAGATGATTAAGCCAATATAGGCTATTAATTAGTGTTATAACTATAAGATATTAAATGTTATTAAATTTTTCTAAAATGCACGGCCTCGGCAATGACTTTGTCATGGTCGATGCGGTGTCGCAAAATGTTTTTCTCAGTAAAGAGCAAATCATTAAGCTGGCGGATCGTCACACAGGCATAGGCTTCGACCAACTCTTAATGGTTGAAGCGCCTTATGATCCTGATCTCGACTTTCACTACCGAATTTTCAATTCGGATGGCAGTGAAGTTGAAAACTGTGGCAATGGCGCCCGCTGTTTTGCTAAATTCGTGCGACTCAAAGGCTTGAGTAATCGTTATCGTCTCGGTGTTAGCTGTAAAGGTGGTAAGCTACAACTAAAACATGAGCGTAATGGCTTAGTCACTGTATCGATGGGAGTACCCCAACTCCAGCCGGACAAGATCCCGTTCCAAGCGAACAAGCAAGAATCAACGTATATCCTTCGGACCGACGATGAAACGGTCTTTTGCGGCGCCGTATCGATGGGTAATCCTCATTGTGTCACAGTGGTGGAAGATGTCGATAATGCCCCGGTTGAGAAATTAGGTCCACTATTGTCCCATCATGAGCGTTTTCCTGAACAGGCAAATGTCGGCTTCATGCAAATCGTGTCACGTGGTCATATTAAACTCAGAGTCTACGAACGTGGCGTTGGCGAAACGCGTGCCTGCGGCACTGGTGCATGTGCCGCTGTGGTGATTGGCCAACAACAAGGCTTACTTGACTCAACCGTAACCGTTGATTTGCCCGGTGGTAGTTTAAAAATTAATTGGCGTGGCGATCGCAGTACCTTAAAAATGACCGGCCCTGCTGAGCATGTCTATGATGGACAAATTCGATTATGAACCAATTAGATGAAATATCGCAGTTATTAGATGATTCCATCATTGTTGAATATCTAGAGCAGAATCCAGACTTTTTCAGTCATCAGCCACGATTATTGGCGACTTTAAATCTACCTGCCGCTCAAAATGGCACGGTATCATTAGTCAGCCGTCAAGCGGGTATCATGCGTCACAAAATCGCAACGCTTGAAGATGAAATCACATCATTGATGACAATAGCGGCTCAAAACCAACAGTTATACCTAACGTTTTCTAAGTTGTTTTATTTGCTGCTCGATTGCAACGATATTGAAACACTGTCAAAAACGTTACATGACTATCTGGCGCAGCAACTCTCACTAGATGATACCCAATTAATCTTATTCGATGACCATGCCCCAACGCCCCATAAGCGACAACAATATGAAAACCTTATTGTGCAGCGGATTGGTCGGAGCGATCATTATTTTGGCCGTATAAATCAGCAAGAGCAGCAATTATTATTTGGTCAGCAGACCGATGGTTCTATTGCACTAATTGCGCTTGGTAAACATGGTGAGCTCGGGCTGCTCGCCATTTCAAGCCATGATGCTAACCATTTCCATCCTGAGATGGATAACTTAATGCTAATGCAACTTTGTCGTTTGATTTCTAATTTAATCAACCGCTTACTTATTCTATAATTCAATGAAAATGGACAAGCTGCGCCAGCAATATTTAGAATATTTAGCGACGCAGCGCTTACTTTCGCCATTAACAATCACTACCTATCAGCAATCGTTATATCCGTTGCAGCAATACCTCGAAGCGCAACAATTAAACACATGGCGTCAACTCACTGGCGATATTATCCGGCAATGGATAGCAAGCCATCGCCAACGAGGGTTATCTGCTCGCAGTATTGCGACTAAGTTATCTACCTTACGTAGCTTTTGTAAATACCTCCTCAATATTGATTATTTAAACCAAGACCCATGCGTTGGCATTAAAGCCCCAAAGCAGAGTAAACCCCTGCCAAAAAATATTAATGTCGATCAAGTCAATCAATTACTCAATATCATCGATGACGATCCACTAGCAATCCGTGACCGCGCGATGATGGAAGTGTTTTACGCGAGCGGTTTACGATTAGCAGAGTTGGCAAATCTTAATCTTGGCGACTTAGACACAGACCAACAGCTCATAAAGGTTACGGGTAAAGGGGATAAACAACGCTTAGTGCCGATCACTAACATGGCTATTGAGCAACTCCATCGCTGGTATCAATGTAGAACATTACTCGTACCTCATAATGAGCAAGCGATGTTTGTGAGTAAGCAAGGGCGTCGTATTTCTCACCGTAGCATTCAAGTAAGAATGAAGAAGTGGGCACTTGAGCAACAAATTACGACAACCATTCATCCTCATAAACTGCGCCATTCATTTGCTACCCACATGTTAGAAGAAAGTAGCGATTTAAGAGCAGTTCAAGAAATGTTAGGCCATGCAGACTTGTCCACCACGCAAGTATATACCCAATTAGACTTCCAGCACCTTGCCAAAGTCTATGACCAAGCACACCCAAGAGCAAAAATGAAAAAGAGTGATAAGAAATGACAATCCGTTGCTACAAAAACTATCAAAAGCCTATCGCTCTGGGCTTTGATCTCGACGATACACTCTATGATAATCGTCCTGTGCTACTCAATGCCGAGAGAAAACTTCGCGCCTATTTGACCTTACATTTCCCAAAAACACAGTCATATTTACCCGCCGATTGGCTTGCCTTTCGTCATCAGGCAATTGATTACCTGCCTGCGTTAAACAATGACACCTCGGCGTTACGTTTGGCGGTGCTACAGCTTGCTCTACGACAGCACTACAGTGAAAGTGAAGCCATCGAGGGCGCAACGAACGCCTTTAACGAATTTATCCATTGGCGTAATAACGTTGTCATTACCACGGAAACACACCAGTTGCTCTCAGCGTTGGCCCAACACTTTAGACTGTTTGTGATCAGTAACGGCAACGCTAACGTCGAACGGCTTGGCATTAGCCAATATTTTGAATTTGCACTCCAGCCATCGATTGATGTAGCTATGAAACCTGCCCCAGACTTATTTACAATCGCGCAGCAACGCTTAAGGCTCCAGCCTGACACCATCAGTTATGTCGGCGACCATCCCATCTCAGATGTTCAAGGTGCTTGTGTTGCAGGATGGCAAAGTATCTGGCTCAATTTAGATGATAAGCCATTGGATCATTATAAGAAATCTCTTACCTTACCCTCAATTGAATTGACGGCCCTCACCGATATAACGGCGCTGATTTAATCACAAAATATTGAGCTATTAGGATTATTGACTATACTTAAATTATACCAACTACATTAAATTAATGACCGGTTTTGTAACGAGGATAAACGAATTAGAGTAAGGCATGTCTTTACATATATAGTTATTCTATATAGAACAGAAATAACAAAGCTATCATTTGTTTAGACCGTGAAAAACGATCAATTTATTAATGTAATTAGTATTAGTACCTTTGTACACATATCGCGACTCGGTATGCGCAGTTGTCTTTTATAGGTTATTAATCTGAGGCTTTAATCATGCGTAATTATGATAATTCATCACCTTCCATGTCACCAGATTCCCCGTTAGATTCAGCCCCTGAACAGGTGAAACAGCGTGATAGAAAGCGAGAGATACACCAACGCCTTGAACGCATTAACGAAGAGCGCCAGCTAAAACGTTTACTCAGCGATGAATGGGATGATTGAAGTTTATAGCTAAAACTTAATGTCTCTTACGCATACTGGCGACAAAATACTGATAACCATTGCGGCCTCTCTCTTTGGCTTGATACATTGCGAGATCAGCATTTTTCAACAATACTTCGTAAGTATCACCGTCGTTTGGGTAATGAGTAATACCGATACTGCTCGAGACATTAATTTCATTGCTATCAATAATAAAAGGCGTCGCTAAAGCGCATTTAATTTTCTTTGCTGTGTGTGCGACATTATCGAGCTCGGTCACATTATTTAATAGCACAACAAACTCATCACCTCCCAACCGTGCAACACTATCACTCTCTCGAACACTATTGCGAAGTCGCTGCGCAGTCTCGATTAATAGTAAATCACCGACAGCATGACCTAAAGTATCGTTAACTTGCTTAAAATGGTCGAGATCTAGAAATAATAAAGAAAATTTGCTGCTCTTGCGCTTACTCTGCTTTATCGCCGTATCAATGAGTGCTGCAAATAGCTGTCGATTCGCTAATCCTGTTAAAAAATCATAGTTTGCTTGTCGCAGTATTAATTTTTCCGCTTTATCGTGCTCAATAGCAATGCTAGCCAAATGTGCAGATTGCTCAATTAAGCGTAATTCTAATGCTATTGGTGAATTTGGTACTTGATGATAAATAGCAAAGGTTCCGAGCACGTCATCATGGCCATTTAGAATAGGCTGCGACCAACAAGAAGCCAAGCCAGCTTGCGCAGCGAGTTCCTTAAAATCCCGCCAATAAGGATGTGATTGAATATCCTCAGCAATAACACGTTGCTTTGTTACTGCGGCCGTTCCACACGAGCCGACCCCTTCGCCAATAAATATCGTCTTTATCGCGTCGTTATAAAAATCAGGCAGCGACGGCGCTACCCCCTCTAAAAATTGTTGCTTCGGTTTATCCAATAATAAGATACTACAACGCATTTGAGGAAACTGGTGCTCAACGCCATCTACGATTGAATGTAGCACAACAGCAAGCGCTTTATTTTTAGCAATTAACTCTAGTGTCGCATTACGTAATGTTCCTAACCTTTCATTATCTTTAAGTGCTTGAGTAGCAACGTTCAAATCCCGTTCAGCTGCCAATAATTGGCGGGTGAGCAAGAGCTGACTCGCACTTTGAAATTTAGACTCAACTATTTTACCAAGCCTAGCGAGGATCGTACGTTGTTGATGACTGAACGTTCTCGGCTTAATATCCGCTAAACATAGCGTCGCGACGTTGTATCCCTTAGGGCTTTTAAGCGGTACGCCAGCATAAAAACACAACGACTCTTTAACGCAAGAAAGGTCTGCCACCTGAGGATCGACGCGAGTATCTTCGATAATTAATGGCTGGTCTTGCAAAATAGTATGAGCACAGATGGATTCGGTACGAGGTGTTTCCCATTGCGTTAACAATGAGGAGGATTTGGCCCATTGACGCTCTTTATCGACAAAAATAATCGCTGAAAACGCGACATCGAAGATATCAACCGCAAGTTGAGTAATAGAATCAAAGCGTTGCTCCATCGGAGTATCTAATAACTCAAGCTCATACAAAGCGGCTAATCTTGCATCTTCGTTCTCAGGCTTTCTCGCAGCAGGCACACAGATTCTCGACGTTAATTAAACATTAGTTTAATTATAAGCCAGAACGAAAATTTTGCCTGAAGTTCGCGATAAAAAAAGCATTAACAAATGGTGACATCAAAGCTAATCACTTCTTTAATTTGCTTGGCATCCATTGCAAGCATTAACAATCGGTCAATACCTAGCGCCACACCCGCGCAATCAGGAAGGCCGGCCTCTAACGCTGAAATTAAATTCATATCAATCGGTTGCGCGACCAAACCTTCACGCTCTCTAACACTATTATCCTGTCTAAAGCGCGTTAGCTGCTCTTGAGCATCACTAAGCTCATGGAAACCATTAGCGAGTTCAACACCGCAATAATAGAACTCGAAGCGGCTCGCGACCCGGGGGTCATCTTGATCTATTCTTGCTAACGACGCTTGCGAGGCAGGGAAATTACTAATAGCTATAGGACGTTTCAGCCCTATTTTCGGCTCAATCACAAAACAGAAAATCAATTGTAATAGCGTATCTTTACATTGTTCATTCGCGACGAAATCAGCCAGGTCTTCCTTAAGTGCATAATCCCTTATCACCGCAATGCTATCAGCTAGCGGATCAAGGCCCGTATACTCGATAAACACCTGCTGATATGTCAACTTATCACAGGGCTCTGTGCTCAAGGTCAGCTGTAACAACTGGTCAACTTCTGCGACCAGATCTGCTTGGGTATAATTCGGTTGATACCACTCCAGCATCGTGAATTCAGGATTGTGGTACCGCCCAGACTCTTCATTTCGAAATGATTTACATATCTGATAAATAGCGCCGCTACCAGCACATAGCAATCTTTTCATATGAAATTCAGGTGATGTTTGCAAGTAAAGCGTTTTACCGTTTGCAAACCCAGGACCAACGAATGTCGTATCAAATGTATGCAAATGCGGATCGGTGGTTGTGGCCTGTGACATGGCTGGAGTATCAACTTCGATGACATTCTTGCTATCAAAAAACTGTCGAATCGTCTTTAATAACGCAGCACGGCGTTTAATGTTATCTATCGACGCACTTGGTTGCCAACTCATACTGGTTCCTTAAAAAAAAATCCGCTATCAAAGATAGCGGATTAGTAAATTTAGTGACGATAGAGGGTTAATGATCACCCCATATATCGAACTACTATTATTTCGAAACGCGCGAGACGTACTCGCCGGTACGCGTATCTACTTTGATTGTTTCGCCAATCTGAATAAATAGCGGTACACGCACTACAGCACCAGTACTTAGCGTAGCAGGTTTGCCACCAGTACCAGCGGTATCGCCCTTAAGGCCAGGATCGGTTTCTGTTACTTCAAGCTCAACGAAATTTGGTGGCGTTACAATTATTGGATTACCATTAAACAGTGTGATAATGCACTCATCTTGTTCAACTAACCATTTAACTGCATCACCAACGGCTTTCTCTTCAGCTGCAATCTGTTCAAATGTTTCATTGTTCATGAAGTGCCAGAATTCACCATCACAATAGAGGTATGCTAAGTCGCATTCCAAAACATCAGCAACGTCAAATGTTTCGCCAGACTTAATTGTTTTTTCTAATACTTTACCAGAAATCAATTTGCGAATTTTAACGCGGTTAAATGCTTGGCCTTTACCTGGCTTAACTGTCTCATTTTCGACGATAGTACTTGGCTCGCCATCAAACATAAGCTTTAAACCGTTTTTAAATTCATTAGTGCTAACTGTAGCCATGACTTCCTCATTATATGCAGAGCGTGCTGCTCTTTAAATTTAGCTAATTATATTATTAAATATTGATGTCAGACCTTACAGCCAATTACAATAATTGCTATAGTCACATCAATAAATAATCGATCAGTCGATTCTACCTTAATATTTACCAATCTAAAAACAAATGCCTCAGATAGCTGCACAAAATTTAATATCTATCCAAGATTCTTGGCAACGAGAGCTTCGGATGTGCGTGACAGATCCAAAAACACTGCTCGAGTTACTTGATATTGATCCTGATGTCTATGCGAAATCATTCACCGCCCGTAAGCTATTTCCAGTGCGGGTTCCTCGCCCGTTTATCCAACGGATGGCACGTGGTAATATTAATGATCCGTTATTGCAGCAAGTAATGACTTCCAGTAATGAATTTATCGAGCATCCTGATTTTATCGATGATCCGCTTGATGAACACCAGGCCAAAATGCCGGGATTGTTACATAAGTATCACAACAGAGTATTACTGATGGTACGCACAGCTTGTGCGATTAATTGCCGGTATTGTTTCCGCCGCGAATTTCCCTACCAAGACAATGCGATTAGCCAGCAGGATTTTAACGAAATATCACAATATATCGCCAACAATCACGCTATCAAGGAAGTTATTCTATCCGGTGGCGATCCATTAATGGCCAAGGATTTACAGCTAGAAAAGATCATTAAATTATTTGAACCAATAGCGCATGTCACGAGGCTACGCATCCATACTCGCCTTCCCGTCGTGATACCCAGTAGAGTCACCGATGAGTTATTGGCGATGCTTAAGCGTAGTCGGCTAAATATAGTTATAGTGCTACATATCAACCACGCTAATGAGATAGATCAAGCCGTCTGCGATATATCTAGCAAGCTAAAAGAAGCTGGAGTTACGTTACTGAACCAAGCCGTTTTGCTTCGTGGCATCAATGACAGTGTAGATACTCAAGTCGCGCTCAATGAACGCCTTTTTGAAGCAGGAATTTTACCGTATTATCTTCACCTATTAGATAAAGTACGCGGCGCTACACACTTTGATTTACCTGAACATGAAGCGATCAACATGATGCATCAACTCTACCAACAGCTGCCAGGCTTTCTAATCCCCAAATTAGTACGTGAAATAGGTGGCCAAGCGCACAAAACACCTATCGACCTCGGGTTAGCACCTGATCTATAATAACCGAAATGAATTATCGAAAATAAATTTGAGAATGATATGCCACACAGTCAACTTTTTGCAGCACTAACTGAAAACATTCGCCTAATCTACCGTCAGTCTATCGATGCCGACAAAGCGATCGACGAATTAAACCAACAAGACATGGCAAAGTTCAGCGCTATTTTTGATGAGCAACAAGGTTTTAGCACAAAAGCGAATCGGTTTACGCCGTATGCTGAAGAATTAGGTAATGATCTTGTCGTACTACAACAAGCTCAAGAATCAGAAGTGAGCACACTAGTACAACCACTCGTTGGCAAGATAGAAATCCAACTGCAGTTGCTACAAGTGTTTAAAAGTAATCTAAAAAGCAAAGCTAAATAAGACCAACTCAGACAATTTTCTGACCATTTGTGCTGGTTAGGATTATCGGAATTGGTATCGCTTAAGCTGCTACTTGTGCGCCATGACTTAATGAAAAAGCTTTCATTATTTGGCTTTGGCGCTCGACTAAATTACTGCTGATGAAACATAAACGACTACCATTGGTATGTTGTTCTATGATTCCAGGTACCTGCTGAGCCATGATATCGTCGTCATCGCTTAATGCATACATTTCAATTTCATCGCCAGGCATCGAGCATAGCGCTTCATACGCACCAGTACCAACAGGCGTTAAATTAATATCATCATTAACAATCTCGCCACCGGCTAGCGCACAATAGATTTCCTGACCACTAAATTCACTTTTCATCACCATGTACTGAATATGTTCGCTATCGCCTAGCCCTAGGCTATTCAAAACAAATTTGTTAGTCTCGATTGAAGCTGTTGCGTTAGTTGCGATTTCACTTTTAAACATAAGAATATTCCTTTGTGTGAGCGTCAGAAAACGATTGATACACACTGACTAGTTATTTGACATATATAAAGCAAACAACATGCCAGATGGTTAACACACTGAAATATATTAAAATTATTAATTTACACGGTAAGACGGCAACCACTTATGATGAATTGCCGCTTGTTCGAAGGCAATAGTTTGCCGCTATCTAAACTCCCTGGTGAGCCATCTCTTTAACATCTGCTTTTCGTAGGCCAACGCCTGCTCAGTTCTGGTTGATGCAGAGCCAATATTAAATCCTATATCTCTTAATTTACGGCGTGCACCTTTAATCACAACGCCATCCAGATCTGTAATGACATACTCTAGATCAATCATTGGCGGATACATACTCGATACCAGTCGAACATCATTACCCTGAATGAGCATCGGACGAATGTCGCCAGCTAAATCAATATCAAATATCGTTACTGTTATTTTTTGCGTTGTCTCAAGGTGCTTCGGAAGTTCTCGATGAAAATAGCGTTCAAAGTCTGTTAACACACGTTCTAGATAGCGTGACTTTATGCCATTAGCAGCATCAACATCTCGAAAGTCTTGAGGATTATCCCAAACTACAGTTACCGCAGGATTAATGTCGCTAGGCTTGATTTTTGCGCCAACAACAAAGCTCGCAGTAACGGCAATAACCAACAATATATTTTTGATAAACATAACTCACTCGTTTTATCTTACTAAACTTCTTTTAAGACCGCTGAGCCTTGAGAAGATTCAACTATTTTATGTACAACACCATACCAACAGCATTGGCTTATTAAAAGCATAGTACTCTTTAAGCGTTA
>Ga0209396_1000516_pt1 | contig 45436 bp, 39 predicted proteins | sample GOMGulsemesocosm_6_FD_184638 | JGI IMG/M metagenome (GOLD analysis project Ga0209396, IMG submission 184638) | Methane-oxidizing microbial communities from mesocosms in the Gulf of Mexico - GOM8C Gulf of Mexico (SPAdes) (version 2) | ecosystem: Environmental > Aquatic > Marine > Cold seeps...
ACAAAATAACGATCCACCTCAAAGAAATGTCGCAATTTACTGCGTGAATCACTGCGTCCAAAACCGTCGGTACCTAACACGCGATAACTGGCTGGCACCCAAGTCCGAATTTGGTCGGCAAAGTTCTTCATATAATCACTGGCCCCAATCACTGGCCCAGGTTGCCCCACCAGGCATTGCGTAACATAACTTTCGCGAGGTTCCTGCTGCGGATGCAACATATTCCAACGCTCCACATCCTGCCCTTCACGGGTCAGCTCATTAAAGCTAGTCACTGCCCAGATATCCGTCTGCACATCAAATTCGCTCGCCAGTAAATCAGCCGCTGCGATCACTTCGCGTAAAATGGAGCCGGAACCTAATAACTGCACCCGGTGCTTACTTTCGTCAGTAGCCTCTCGATAAAGGTACATCCCTTTAATAATGCCTTCGGCGGCATCCTTCGGCATGGCCGGGTGCTGATAATTTTCATTAAGCAGCGTCAGGTAATAATAGACCGCCTGTTTTTCCTGATACATACGACGCATGCCATCCTGCATGATTACCGCCACCTCGTAGGCAAAGGTGGCATCGTAACTGATGCAATTAGGCACGGTATTCGCGAGGATTTGGCTGTGACCGTCCTGGTGCTGTAAACCTTCACCATTTAATGTGGTGCGCCCGGAAGTAGCACCGACAAGGAAACCTCGTGCCTGAATATCACCCGCCGCCCAACACAGATCACCAATACGTTGGTGGCCAAACATAGAGTAATAAACATAAAAAGGAATCATCGGGCAGCGGTAATTGCTGTAAGCAGTGGCCAACGCAATCCAGGCGGACATAGCACCCGCTTCGTTGATACCCTCCTCCAGCATCTGGCCTTTCTTATCCTCCTTGTAATACATCACCTGAGCAGCATCAACCGGCTCATAGAGCTGGCCCGAGGAAGAATAAATACCCAGCTGGCGAAACAGCCCCTCCATACCGAAGGTACGCGCTTCGTCAGGTACAATTGGCACAATACGTTTGCCTATTTGCTTATCTTTCGTCAGCGTGGACAACATTCGAACAAAAGCCATGGTGGTGGAAATTTCACGATCACCTGAACCTTCAAGTTGAGCGGCGAAGGCATCCAGCTCAGGAACCTCCAGTGCTTCAAAGTCGTCCACACGGGCGGGTAAATAGCCACCCAGCGCCTGACGACGCTGATGCATATATTCCATCTCCGGACGATCGGCAGGTGGCCGATAATAGGGCACCGACTCCAACTCTTCATCGCTGAGAGGAATAACGTATTTATCCCGAAACTCTTTGAGGGTTTCCTTATCAAGCTTTTTCAAGGAATGGGTACCCATCTGGGCTTCACCTTTATCACCCGTACCGTAACCTTTAACGGTATGAGCGAGGATTACCGTAGGCTGCCCTTTGGTGCGCACCGCTTCAGCGTAGGCCGCATAGACTTTGTCAGGGTCATGGCCACCACGATTAAGTTTGTAAATTTGTTCGTCGGATAAGTGGCCTACCATTTCTTCTAGTTCAGGGTAAGCGCCAAAAAAATGCTCCCGAGTGTAAGCGCCACCATTAGCTTTATAGTTCTGATATTCACCATCCACACACTCATCCATGCGTTTTTGCATCAAACCATCTTTGTCGCGAGCAAAGAGAGGGTCCCAGAGCCCACCCCAGACCACTTTTATCACATTCCAGCCAGCGCCGCGGAATACGCCTTCCAGTTCCTGAATAATTTTACCGTTACCACGTACGGGACCATCCAGGCGCTGTAAATTACAGTTCACCACAAACACCAGGTTTTCAAGTTCCTCTCGACCCGCCAATGAAATGGCACCCAGTGACTCCGGCTCATCAATCTCACCGTCACCGAGAAACGCCCACACTTTACGGTCATCGCGCGCGACCAATTCTCGCGCAGACAGGTAACGCATAATATGCGCCTGATAAATCGCCTGAATCGGACCAAGCCCCATAGACACGGTCGGGAACTGCCAATAATCGGGCATCAACCAGGGATGAGGATAGGAGGACAGTCCATTACCATCCACCTCACGGCGAAAATTATCCAGCTGTTCTTCGTCCAGTCGCCCTTCCAGAAAGGAACGCGCATAGATACCCGGTGCCGAATGCCCTTGTATATAAAGAAGGTCTCCCAACTGCTCTTGATTGGCTGCGCGCCAGAAGTGGTTAAAACCAACATCAAAGAGTGTCGCCACCGATTGGAAGGTGGAGATGTGCCCCCCCAACTCATCCTCATTCATATTGGCTCGCATTACCATGATCAAGGCGTTCCAGCGCACGATGGAGCGAATACGTCGCTCCATAAACACGTCACCCGGCATTGACGCTTCATCCTGAACGGGAATGGTATTTCTATAAGGCGTGGTTAGAGCATAAGGTAATTGTGCTCCGGTGCGGGTGGCGTGGTCAGATAATTGTTTGAGTATATAATGAGCGCGTTCCATGCCCACGTTTTTTATAACCGCTTCCAGCGCATCGACCCACTCAGTAGTTTCCTGCGGATCAACGTCATCACTCAGAGATATATGCCGCGCCATTTGATATTTCCCAATTTCCTTTATTGTCTTATTCACTATAGAAGCACTCAGCTATCGCGTACACGACTTATTACATTGACGAGTAAATTTGTGAGCTGAAATCGACCCTGCACCCATCTTAATACTTGTATCATTGAGTCATTATTACTGACATTAACCCACTCTTGTTTTTTTACAATTTGCAATGATCCCAGCACTTAAGGATTAAAATACTTTTTAATAACGCTTTACAACAATTCCATTCCCATTATGATGAGGAGCTGTCGTTCTTAGAACACATTCCCTCTCTTCAGCCGAATTCACTATAACCAACCGCCATCAACGGCTGGATTTCAACGTATACCGAAAACCAAACTCAAACCATACGCCGCCCAAAAAACACACCCCAAAATAGGTAGCTTTTACTATATCTAAATGGATAGTAAAACCACTTATAAACCCCACCCAAAAACACGTAGTTACCGCAAAAAACTATTGACAACCACCGGCAGGGAGGATCAGTATAGTTTGGGTAAACAAATGTGAGTAGGGCGAAACATGATTCACAAGGAGAAGCATATCTCCAAATGTGTATATGGATTTGCTATTACAAACATCAATTTGTTACACCGTGGCAGCGTTTATGTTCCAGAAAGTATTCTGAATCTGCTGTTTTTTTTGGGATTTCTATTCCAATTATTTGTAGGTGCCAGGGCATAAAAACCCTTGCTCTACATAAACATTCTGGAATGTTTGCACATCCGTTCAAACTGATCAGATAAACCAATAATAAAACTATTTCTAATTACCAAGGGGGCAACACATGGATAATGAGTTATCAGCACTTATAACCATATTCACTGAGTTCTATTACTGGGTTACCGTTGTATTCATGTTCTTCATTCACGTAGGTTTCTGCGTATATGAAGTAGGTGCATCACGCTGGCGTAACCATAAACACACACTTCTAAAAAACACCATGATCATTCCGTTGGTTACCGTTACTTGGTACCTATTCGGTTGGTGGATGTATTTTGCATTGCCAAATGGTCCTGGTATCACCGGTCCTTTATTGGAAGCAGGCTGGGCAACTCCATGGAGCGAATTCATGGGCGCACACCTAGGTGGTTCTACTTTCCAAGAAGGCTTGTCTGTTGATAACGACGGCTGGTGGGCTCGCATCAACGGTGTGTTCTTCGCAGCGTTCTTGTTGTTCTCATGGACAGCAGCATCCATCGTATCTGGTGCATGTCTGGAACGTATCCGTCCTTCTGCTTACTGGATTCTTGCTGTAGCTATCGGCTCATTCTTCTGGGTTATCGATGCAGCATGGGGCTGGCACCCAGATGGTTGGATGGTTCAAGTACTCGGTTATCACGATGCTTACGCATCAGGTGTAATCCACGCGATTGCGGGTGGTTTTGCTCTGGGTGTAATTGTTGTTCTTGGCCCACGTATTGGTAAGTTCCGCGCTGACGGTACTCCTCGCAACATCAACCCTCACAACCCATGGTTGGTAACAGTTGGTTTGTTCCTGATCTTCTCCGGTTTCTGGGGCTTCTACGTTGCTTGTAACATTCCAATGCTGGACGTTGGTGCTGGCGACGGTGGTTCATACTTCACCGCAACCAACATTTACCTGACTCCAACTACATTGTCTGCGATTACCTTCAACTTCCTGATGTCTCTGTCAGGCGGCATGCTGGCTGCATTCGTAGTGTCTAAAGGCGACGTGCTGTGGATCTACTACGGCGGCTTGGCCGGCGTAATCGGTGCTTCTGCTGGTAACGATTTGTACCACCCAATCCAAGCTATGATCATTGGTATGGGCGGCGCATGGGTTGCTTACAAAGGCCACTTCTTCGCTGAGCGCGTATTCAAAATCGATGATCCTCTGGGTGCGTGTGCGGTACACGGTTACGCAGGTGTCTATGGTCTGCTCGTTGTTGGCTTCATGCTGTGGGGCTACCCTGCATCTATGAACCCTGACTATGCTCATGTATCTCCACTGGGTCAGTTAGCCGGTGCAGCCATCATGTTCGGTCTGTTGGGCTTCCTACCTGGCTTCATCATCGCGAAAATCCTGAGCGCCTTCGGTGTTCTGCGTGTACCTCGCGGCGTGGAACTGGCTGGTCTTGATCTGAAAGATATCCATACCCGTTACGAAGAGAAAGAAGAGCTTCGTGCAGCATTGGCCAAAGAGCCAATGACCTAAACGGTTAATTAAACGAATATTCCTGATAAGAGAATAGGAGAAGGATTATGTCTACAGGACTTGAAAACTGGTCTAACCCTGAAACAATCGGTGCACTCTATCCGTTTGTAGGGTCCGAGATGTTGATGTTCGGTCTATGCTTGGCTCTCTGGTTACTGTGGCACATCTTGTGCTACGTAATCGAAGGTCACGAACTGGCAGAAGACCTCAGCGTACTGGCTGGCAAGCCATTACCGGGTGAAGAGTACGGCGATAATTAATATTGCCTACCCTTAACCGGGACTAGAAAGACAAACGCCCCCTGCAGGAAACTACAGGGGGCGTTTTTATTTACGGCACTAAAATATGGCTGATGCTTAGAAAGCTAAAGAGCGCAGGAGATCTCAGTCGTGACGCGACCAAACAAATGCCGGCAAGAACAATAAAAAGAGTTAATGAATCAAAGGAAAAATAAATTAGGAATACAGAAGCCTAGGTATAAATCTAAAACCAGTCAGACACTCACCACAACCAGGCGGCACCTCGCACGCCACTTGAATCGCCATATTTTGCACGCAGCAATTTAGTTTCACAGCGATCGCTAAAGACATAACGCGACCAGCGCAATGGCACCTCATCGTAAAGGCTCTCAATGTTAGACAAACCTCCACCTAACACGACAACCTCGGGATCGATTACATTGATAACAGTCGCCAGGGCAGCCGCTAGGCTCTCGTAGTACTGCTCCATCAACCCCACAGCCAGATCATCACCTGCCGTTGCGGCAGCCACAATTTGCGCCGCGGTAAGCGCTTTATTTGCGCACTCGCGATAACTTTTCTCAATAGCCGGACCGGACAACCAGGTCTCAATACAATTGTCACGTCCACAGTAACAGCGTCGTGACTGCGTTTGATCAAGATCCACTGAAGCCGTTGGAGGCATTGGGTTATGCCCCCACTCACCGGCAATACTATTAGGGCCTGACAGCAGCGTATTATTAATCACAATGCCACCACCAACGCCGGTCCCTAAAATAACGCCAAATACACTAGAGGAGCCACTGCCCGCACCGTCTATCGCTTCCGACAGAGAAAAACAGTCCGCATCATTGGCAATACGAATATCTCGCTTCAACAGCGCTTTTAAATCCTCGCGTAGAGCCCGCCCATTAAGGCAGGTGGAATTACAATTTTTCATCCGCCCAGTTAAATGAGAGATGCTACCGGGTGTACCAATACCAACTGGCAACAACATCGAGCCGATACCACCAGCGGTTTCAAGCTGCTCAACCAAGTTAGCAATTGCGTTTAATGTGCCACAATAATTATGTTGCGGCGTAGAAATTCTGCGACGACACAAAACCTCGCCCTTATCGTCCAGGACCACGCCTTCAATTTTTGTACCACCAAGATCAACCCCGATCCGCATGAATCACCTCGGAGCTAGAAGATAACCAATAGTGCAGCCAGCACCATACAAACCACCAGACTACGCACCTGAAGGCGCTGTAGCGTTTTTAATTGCTCCGCCTGCTGCTCGCTCGCAACGCCTGTAATTTCCTTCTCATCAAGTCCAGCAGCCGCTAAACCAGTTTTCAACAACAGTTCATTGGTCGGTATTTTGTAATCGACGATGACATCCATCAAAGCCTTAAAACAATGGCTGAAATTACCAGCAATGGCATAGATTAACGCTAACAGGCGTACAGGAAGCCATTCCAGCACATGCAATAGCTGCAGCCCTCCACCATAGCTGCTGCTTTTATAGCGCCGCTCATACAAACTCAAAAGGCGCATAAAAAGAGCGGCCAACGGCCCCGCCACCAAATACCAAAAGACGATGATAAAGACCTGCTCAAACCATTGATAAAGCAACCCTTTGCAGCAGCTGACATGCAGGCTGGCAGAATCACCAACAACAAAGTCCAGCTCACTATTAAACTGTTTCTCTGCATGATGGTAAGCCGATTGAAAATCACCGCTACGCCAATGACGCAGATAGCGGTCCAACTGCTCAAACAAACTCACACGACCCAGCGAATAAAACAAAATAAATACATGAAACAGAACCCCTGCAAAACCAAACAGCCAGTCCCGTGTAACACTCAAAAAAAGTGCGGCAATAACAAGAGGAATTAACAGCGTCGCCAGCATCGCTAATCGCGGAACAGCCGCCAGCCCTGGCATGACTTTATCACCCAGCCAGTAAAACCATTTGTCGTGTTTCGAACTAAAATGCCACCCCAGCACCTTGTAGGCGCCAACGGTTAGCAACAAAACCAGGAATATCATGATGACCTCATATGCGTGATCTATAACAGGCTACGAAAATGGCTCCAATCAAAAGCTTCGCCAGGGTCTGTCTTACGGCCTGGTGAAATATCACTGTGCCCGGCAATGCGCTTTGGCGTGAGTTTGCGGTAAGTTTCCATCAGGGCCTTGCTCACCTCAGCTAATCGCTGATATTGAACGGGCTCATAGGGCACATCATCTGCCCCCTCCAACTCAATACCAATAGCAAAGTCATTGCAGTTTTCATCGCCAGAAAAACAGGATTGACCCGCATGCCAGGCACGCTTATCAAAGGGCACGTATTGAATCATGGCGCCGTCACGGCGCACCAACAAATGAGCAGAAACCTCAAGTCCTGAAATCTGTTCAAAATAGGGGTGCTGATTAGGATCTAGTTGATTGGTAAACAGTTGAGAAATATAGGGGCCGCCAAATTCACCCGGCGGCAGACTAATATTATGAACCACCAGTGTATCAATACGGTTTAGCGGGCGATCATTGAAATTGGGAGAAACAACTCGCTCGGCGGCATCAAGCCAATGATCCTGAATGGAAAGCTGCACCTAAAATCCCCAAAAAGGTTAATTAAAAGCACAGTACCCCATCAATAATGACTCATCAATGCTTCATTTCGCGCAAATGTCCAATTACCGATTCTAACGCGCGGTCAAATAACAGCGCATTATCCAGCATGTGGATCTCTCCTGCTTGAGCCTCTTCAATCAGGCTTGATCGGGTGTGCTCAGCCACTTTGATGCCAACCCGGTTTACAAAGATATATTTTCCGCTGGCACGAATAATCGCGGCCAGTTTACAGCGAGATTTCTCCCCCTTATCATTGTGACATTCAAGCCAGGCTCCCACAGCCATTGAGTCAACCATCGCGACAAATTCATCATCAGTCGCACCAGACACCTCCTCTTCAAAAGGCTCCAGCACTGGCGTTTCCAAAATAATTGGGGCGACGTTATCTGGCTTCTCAGTAGTTTCTTTTGCTATAGCCTCCACCGAGACCTCGACACCACTTTTCTGACCTTTCAAACATTCCAGGTGCTCGTTTTCAAGCTCTTCAAACAGCTCGCGCATGCGCCTTTTACTGAAAGATATTGAGCTTAAACCTTTACGCAAACGCCCCAGCAACGAAGGGATCATTTTTAGCAGCTCGGCAGGACGACCTAAACGGGCACTCCTATCCACGCTCCATACCAGCTCATCGACAACCTGAACTGCAGCCTTCCACGCTGGATCTTCTGTGCCCTGTTTGACATATAGCAGGAACAAGTAATTTGACCACCCCTCCCGCAACAATTCCACGACAACCGAAGGCAGCGTTCTGCCTGCTGCCTTTTCATTAATCAGATGACCAACATCAGCTCGCGCACGCAGGGTTTTGCCAAGCCCCTCCTCAGCGTCACGGGTACGCTGCTCAATAAGAGCCGATCTACGCTTTTCCTTTCCAACAAACTGCGAAAAATCGTCCAACAAATGCGTAAAAATTTCAACATTACTCTCAAAGTCATCAAGGATGCTGACTACAATATCGTTAATTTTGTTGTATAAAACATCACGACTAACATCGGCGGGCTCATTCCAGCGCAATGCGGCACTCGCCAGTTTATTCAATAATTTTCGAGCAGGGTGAGCACCACGACTAAAAAAACTTTTATCCAACAATGCCACTTTGAGCATTGGAATTTGTAATCGTCCCAGCAATGCTTTCATTGTCACTGGCAGACTATGATCATCCAGGATATATTCAAATAGCATCGACACAAGATTCATCGAGTCATCATCAACTCGACTCACAGCCTGCGGCATAGCGCTACCATTGCTGTTAATAATAGTATGCAACGCCTGACGCACATCTATAGAAACCGCTTGAGAGCCGTCAGTTACAACATCATTTTTTTGCTGAACCGTAGAAAGCATCCTGACCAACTCGGCTTGTGATATAACCGGGCCGCTATCTGCTACTGGCAAATAATTTGAACCGCCCTGAGGCTGGGCAGGCCTATTTGCTAACAGGTCTCGGAGCTGACTAAATACTTCATTTTGGTCTGCTGCGGCTTTCTCGCTTGACTCCAGATTTTCTGTGTTTTCCCGTGATTTTCTCTCTTTATCTTTTGAAGCTATCTTTTTAACAGCTTTCAGCTTCGGCAACACGCCCGAGGCAACAAGAGATTCATTAGCACTGAAATATAGTTCCCCAAGTTCTTCAAGAACATGTTTCTCAAACAACTTATAAATCATCAGTTTGGCGCGGATATTCAGCGACAGTTCCTGACAAGCATATTGGAATGACTCACTCAGTTTCGCAGGACCAATAGGATTATTTCCGTCGTCGATAGAGACCTGAGCCGCCAGAAAATCCATCCGCTGAACCAGTTGCGGTAATGAACAGCCAAACAACGTATTGATCTTTGAAACCATGCCACGGATAGCAACACTCTCCTCCATCTCATCATCCTGCATCAGAGAAAAAGCATCACTTTCTTCAGAGCCACCTTGCTGTTCTGTAGTAACACTCCGCTGAAAAATTTTAAAGTTATCCTGAAGAGAACGAGCAAACAGACTTTCCATGGTTTGACGTTGGATTCTTACTTTACGCATGGAGTCAAAATACATAGTCTGATCATCGCTATTTATAGCCTTGTCAGCTAACTCGAACAGCGCATCATCCGTATTATCGAACATATTGGCGAGCATACCAGCCAACTGTTTACATGCCTGGGCCCGCACTTTTTTCAGCGGCTCAGGCAATAGGTCGATGGAGGTTACATTCATAGGTCGTGCACTTTTCAATTCGATACCCATTATCCAAAACTCCGGCTTAACATCACCAAAGAGTCACTCACAAATTCTTTTCCAATAACAAAACCCCACCAATGAGGCATTCAGGCAAGACCCAACAAAACGACCAATTCCGCCGCATCCGTGGGCTATAGCATCCTAAAATAAACTCTCTCAGAGACGGAATTTATTCAATCTAACGAGTGATCAAACTGGGCTTACAAGTACTAAACTAGTATAGTTCAAGCTGCAAATTTTGCTGAAAAACATAAGATTAGAGTCACCGCCACGCCTATGAATAACCCGCAACAATCCGCACCAGGGAAAAAGTTCGGTAAAGGTATGTGGATTGCCACCTGGTTAATCGGTTTAGTGATGTTGACGGTGTTTTTTGCGCAACAGGAAAAGAGCTGGCTCAATCCAAATCAAACACCGGAATTCCGTACAACACAGGAAGGTGCTCAGGAAGTCATCCTGGAACGAAACAGGCAGGGGCACTACATTGTTTCCGGCAATATTAACGGCAACGACGCAGATTTTTTACTCGATACAGGCGCCACCGATGTAGTTGTATCTGGAAATCTCGCCAAAACCTATGGTTTGAAACGAGGCCTTCGCAGCACTGCCACAACCGCCAACGGTAACGTCACGGTGTACGCCACTCGCATCGACCAATTGAGCATCGGCAACATTACGCTTTATCAGGTCAACGCCAGCATTAATCCCGGCATGGATGACCTGATCTTGCTCGGCATGAGCGCACTGAAACAGGTAGAACTAACCCAGCGTGGCGACACGTTAACCCTACGACATTACCCAAATTACTAAGTAAACACCGATATGACTCCTGACACTCTGAGCGCCGCCATCCTGTTGAATGTAACGCACGCCCTAGCCGAAGATATTGGCACTGGCGACATCACCGCGCAATTGATTGCTGAGCAAACACAGGCCGAAGCCACCATCATCAGTCGTGAATCAGCCACGCTGGCAGGCATCGACTGGGCCAACGAAGTATTCCGACAGGTTGATCCGACCATAACGGCCAACTGGCATTTTAACGATGGCGACCAAGTGGCTGCGAATCAGACATTAGTCACCCTGAACGGCCCGGCACGCGCACTGTTAACGGCTGAACGTAGCGCCATGAACTTTCTGCAAACGCTTTCCGGCACCGCCACTCTGTGCCACCAATATGCCGCGCTGGTTTCAGATACAAATGTAAAATTGCTGGATACTCGAAAAACCTTACCCGGCCTGCGTATCGCCCAAAAATATGCAGTCAGTTGCGGCGGCTGTTTTAATCACCGCATCGGTCTCTATGACGCGTTTCTAATCAAGGAAAACCATATCGCTGCCTGCGGCTCCATTGCCAAGGCCGTTGCGACTGCTCGAACCAATGAGCCCGACAAGCCAGTCGAGGTGGAAGTTGAAAGCCTAAATGAACTTGAGCAAGCTCTAACGGCCGGAACAGACACGGTGATGCTCGACAATTTCACACTGGATGACATGAAAATCGCGGTAGCCACAGCAAACGGACGCTGCAAACTGGAAGCCTCTGGCAATGTCACCCAAGAAACACTACGACCGATAGCCAAAACGGGTGTGGATTATATTTCCATTGGCGTGTTAACGAAGGACTGCAAGGCGATTGATCTTTCAATGCGGTTTGTCTAACCCTCGATAGTTCGAGCACAACCTGAAGAGCGCTCCTGTAGCAAAGCAACAATCGGCTGATTCGCTTCAGGAAAATCATATTCAAAAAGCTGCTCAGGCTCTATCCAGAGAACAGGTTGCTGCTCACGCCCATAGGCATCACCAGAAAAACCTGTCACCGACCAGACATCCAGAAAAACCTGTTTATCGGGGTAATCGTGATGGATTTCCAGCAACGGCTCACAGGCTTGCAGCTCGATACCCAGCTCTTCCTTCAACTCACGTTTGAGCGCCAGTTCAAGGCTTTCACCCGTCTCAACCTTACCTCCAGGAAACTCCCACAGGCCTCCCTGATGAACGTGCTCGGGACGTTTGGCGATAAGAATATGGCCGTCGCTATTAACAATCACCGCAACGGCCACATGAACCCGCTTCATCAAAACAAGCCGGTCAACTAGGAACGGTAATCAGCATTAATAGAAACGTAATCGTGAGACAGATCCGTCGTCCACACCGTTTCCAATGCCGAACCACGGTTTAGCTCAACACGAATCAGGATTTCCTCCTGATTCATCACCGTCTGGCCCTGCTCCTCGGTATAACTTGCTGCGACACCACCTGACTGCACAATACAAATATCATCTAGGTAGATATTGATTTGGTTGACATCCAGATCACTTAAACCAGCACGCCCTACCGCGGCAAGAATACGCCCCCAATTAGGATCACTGGCAAATAATGCCGTTTTAATCAGCGGCGAGTGAGCAATGGTATAGGCCACCTGCAAAGATTCATCTGCCGTTTGCCCGCCGTCCACAGTCACCGTGACAAACTTGGTAGCACCTTCGCCGTCACGCACAATCGCATGAGCCAATGTCTGCAGCACTGAGGTCACAGCATTGGAAAACGCCTGATAAAGACCTTCATTGCTCTTATCAACAATCGGAGCTGCACTGGCGCCCGAAGCAACCAATACACAGGCGTCATTCGTGGAGGTATCGCCATCAACTGTAATACGGTTAAAGGACTTTTCAGAAGCCTGAGAAATAATTTCCTGTAGCAATTCTTGCGGCACATCGGCATCAGTCGCCACAAAGGCCAGCATGGTCGCCATATTCGGGCAAATCATGCCCGAGCCTTTGGAAATGCCCGTCACATTAATAGTGGCACCTTCATAATCAAAACTAACAGAGGCGCCCTTGGGGCGCGTATCCGTCGTCATAATACCTTCAGCCGCTTCATCCCAACCATTTGTAGTTAAGGCATCATAGGCCGCAGGAATGGCGTCAACGATCGTGTGTACAGGCAAGGCTTCACCAATCACACCCGTTGAGAAGGGCAGAATTTGCGGCAGTGTTGTGCCTGTACTCTGCGCGACACCAGTACAGCAAGCCAACGCATCGGTCATGCCCTGCTCGCCAGTGCCAGCATTGGCGTTGCCAGTATTAATCAGTAAATAGCGAGGCGACATTTCTGCCAAATGCAGTTTAGCCACCGTAACCGGCGCTGCACAAAAGGCATTCTTAGTAAAAACGCCCGCAGTTCGACACTGCTCAGACAGTTCAAATAACACCAGATCCTTACGACCCGGCTTTTTAATTCCCGCGCAGGTAGTGCCAATTCGCACCCCCTCAATGGCAGTCATTTCTGGAAAAAAATCGGCGCCTACGGCCATAATCTATTCTCTTCAGTTGTTCTTTTTCGATTAAAAAAAGGCCGGTTTAAACCGGCCTTTAATTGATAAATTAACGCGCGGAGTAAACGTTAAGCTGTTTTGGAAAGGCTTCCACAACACTGCTTATATTTTTTACCTGAACCACAGGGGCAGGGATCATTACGACCAACCTTTTCGCCACCGCGTACAAAAGGTGTATGCGACTCGCCTTCCGCGGCCTCACCTTCAGGAGCATTCGAAGCCATGGCCGTTGCTTCATCGTGTTTATATTCCATTTCCTGTTGCGCAGCCAATTCACGCTGCCGCTCCATCGCCTCCACATCGGACTCTTCACGAATTTGCAAATGCGCCAAAATACGCGTCACATCCTGCTTAAGGTTATCCAAAAACGCTTCAAATAAAGAAAAGGCTTCGCGTTTGTATTCCTGCTTCGGATTCTTCGCCGCGTAGCTGCGCAAACCAATACCCTGTCGCAGGTGATCCATGGTGGAAAGGTGCTCTTTCCACAAGGTATCAAGCGTTTGCAGCATCACCTGCTTCTCAACACTGCGCATCACATCAGCACCGACCACCGTTTCTTTGATTTCATAGGCCGCAGTTACTTCAGCAAGGATTTTCTCTCGCAGAGTTTCCTCATGCAGACTGTCATCCTCATCCAGCCATTGCTGGATCGGCATTTCCTGACCAAATTCATTACGCGCTTTAGCTTCCAGACCAGTGATATCCCACTGCTCCTCCAAACTCTGCGGCTGAATAAACCCATTAATCACATCGTCGACCACTTTGATGCGAATGGCTTCAACAATATCCGAGACATCATCCACTTCCATCAGCTCGTTACGCTGCTGGTAAACCACTTTACGCTGATCGTTGGCAACATCATCATATTCGAGCAACTGCTTACGAATATCGAAGTTATGCCCTTCAACCTTCCGCTGTGCTTTCTCAATAGCGTTGCTGACCATACGATGCTCAATGGCTTCGCCTTCCCCCATACCCAGTGCTTTCATCATGCTACGTACGCGCTCAGAGGCAAAAATACGCATCAGATTATCATCAAGAGACAGGAAGAAACGTGACGCCCCAGGATCACCCTGACGACCGGCACGACCACGCAACTGGTTATCGATACGGCGGGACTCGTGACGATCCGAGCCGATAATGTGCAACCCACCGGCGTCCATAACCTGCTGATGGCGTTGCTGCCAATCAGCTTTAGCCTGCTCAACTTGCTCTTCCGTTGGGTTATTTAGCGCAGCAACTTCAACTTCCCAGTTGCCACCCAATTTAATATCCGTGCCTCGACCCGCCATATTAGTCGCAATAGTCACGACACCTGGACGACCAGCCTGAGCAATAATCTCTGCTTCCTTGCCGTGCTGCTTAGCATTCAACACATTGTGTTTGATCTTGGCTTTTTTCATCATCTGAGACAGCAGCTCGGAAGATTCAATTGAAGCAGTACCCACCAGCGTCGGACAGCCTTGTTCCATATTGTGCTGAACTTCCTTGATAATGGCTTCGTACTTCTCCGGCACCGTCAGGTAAACAAGGTCATTATGATCCTTACGAACCATTGGCTTATTAGTAGGGATTACCACTACATCAAGATCATAAATCTGTTTAAATTCAAAGGCTTCAGTATCCGCCGTTCCGGTCATACCGGACAGCTTTTCGTAAATACGGAAATAATTCTGGAAGGTTGTTGAAGCCAGCGTCTGGCTTTCATTTTGAATTGCTACGCCTTCTTTGGCCTCCACCGCCTGATGGATACCTTCTGACCAACGACGACCTGGCATGGAGCGGCCAGTATGTTCGTCAATAATAACGATTTGATCATCCTGAATAATGTAATCCACATCCTTCTGGAAAATGGCATGCGCTTTCAAGCCCGCATGCACATGGTGCAACAGACCCAGGTTTTGTGGGGCATACAGGCTTTGACCTTCAGCTAGCAGGCCCGCCTGAGACAACAGTTCTTCAACGTACTGGTGGCCTTCTTCTGTCAGCTCAACCGAGCGGCTTTTTTCATTGACCGTAAAATGTCCTGTTGGCAGGCTTTCTTTATCTTCAGCCTCTTCGCCCTGTTCTAGTTTAGGAATAATCACGTTAATCTGCTGATATTGTTTCGAGCTGTCCTCAACGGCACCAGAAATAATCAATGGCGTACGCGCCTCATCGATCAGGATCGAATCCACCTCATCAATCACACAATAATTCAGCGGCCGCTGCACCTTTTGATCAACGGAGAAGGCCATGTTGTCGCGCAAATAATCAAAACCAAATTCGTTATTGGTGCCGTAGGTAATATCGGATTGGTAAGCGACCTGTTTACCTTCGGAGTCCTGCTGCGAGAAGATCACGCCCACGCTCATGTCTAGGAACTCAAATATAGGCCTCATCCAATCAGCGTCACGATTAGCCAAATAATCGTTCACCGTAACCACATGCACGCCTTTGCCGCTCAACGCATTCAGGTAAACCGGCAGCGTTGATACCAACGTTTTACCTTCACCTGTTCTCATCTCTGAAATACGCCCTTCGTGCAGGGTAATACCACCGATCATCTGGGTGTCAAAATGACGCAGCCCCAGGGTGCGCTTGCCCGCCTCACGAACCACTGCAAAGGCTTCAGGCAATAATTGCTCCAACGTTTCGCTATTTTCCAACCGCTCACGAAATTCAAGGGTTTTGCCCCTCAACGCTTCATCGGATAACGCCTGAAAACCTTCCTCAAGCGCATTAATGCTCTTGACCAGCTTACCCATGCGTTTTAATTCACGATCGTTTTTGCTGCCAAAAATTTTCTTCGTAACGGTTCCAAACATAGCTTTTAATGTTTCCAGAAAATTGAATGAGCAGTGGCCTTACCGCCCATTGAAATCAAAGTGGGTTATTGTAAACCCTCAAATGTTACAGATGTACTAATAATGAGGACTATCAAGGATTTAACAAGTCGGAAAAGAGGTAATTTGAGAAATATCAGGCATTATTTTGCCTTGCGATTAACATAGCGCTGCGGGTCAACCGGATTGCCAGCACGCAACACTTCAAAATGGACATGCGCACCTGTAGATCTGCCCGTATTCCCCATCAAGGCAATGGTTTGCCCCTTATCCACTACGTCACCTACCTTGACCAACAGATCCCGGGCATGCCCGTAGCGAGTCACATAACCACCCCCGTGATTAATTTCCACTAAGTTCCCATAACCGTAGCGGTCACCGGACCAGGTCACAACACCGGCAGCGACAGCAATAACGTCGGAGCCCTCTTTACCGGCAAAATCTACGCCCTTATGCCAAGCCAACTTGCCCGTAAAAGGATCATTACGGCGACCGAAATAGGAGGATAGCCAGCCTTTTTTAATGGGCCGTCCCGATAAATAGCGATCACTTTCAAATTCTTTGTTACCTAACACCCGGTTGAGCACTTCCAACTTCTGCTCTCGCTGCTCAATACCGAAGGCCAACGCGTCAATTGAACGTAGAAAATCAGGCGCCTGATAGGCTTCACCGACATCCGGTACATCACGCCCACCCAACGCTGGTTGCGATGAAAAATCGAACTCACTAGCATCAACACCTGTGGCACTAATCATATGCTCACCCAAAGCATCCAAACGAATCAGCCTGGCATGCAACTCAGCCATTCGAATGGTCAGCGCCTTGACCTGCTCCTTGGAGTGCTGCTGAATTTGCTCAATTTCCTGTCGCTTCTGCCCCAATTCGTTTTGCCAAGCCTGGACAAAGTCCTGATATTGCTCTGATGCATCATTGGCTGCCGCCAGCCGATATCCCAGCCCAAACACAACTGCAATCAGTATCAACAAAAACATCAAGCATAACAAAAGCTTGCGATGACTTAACGCCAAGCTTTTAGCCTTACCATGCTGATGGCTAACAAAAATAATATTCATTCTGTATCTATTACCGGAATTTAATATTTGAGCTTTTCAAAACAGCCACATACTATGCATCAATGCAGAAAAATAAGTATAGCCGTTTTAAATCCATTGAAAAGCTGGCCGAGCAAAACTCGCCGTTAAGCAAAATACTGGATCGCGCAAGCAAAATCCTCATCCACCAAGAGACGGTACGTGCAGCACTGGAGCCCTCATGCCGAGAACACTGTTGGCTATCCAACTACCGTAACGGCACATTGTATCTGCAAACTGACTCCTCTGCCTGGGGTACCCGCTTGCGAATGCAACAAAGAGCCATTATTCAACAGCTTAAAAAAACAGCTGCTTTTACATCCCTACATAGCGTCAAGGTCTCAATCCAACCGAGCTATACAACAGAGGCTGCGCCACGAACCACAAAACCTATCTCGGCAGAAAACGCACAGCAACTTTTGGAAACAGCAGAAGATACAGAAGATCCAGCCCTTAAAGCCGCATTAACGCGGCTGGCTCAAACCAGAAAAAACAGAAAAAACGGCTAACGTCTGACAATCGAAATTAGCCGATTTATAAGAAAGGTTAAGCTGTTACCAGCGGGCGAGAATAGGAAATAGGCGCATCATCAAAACTATCGAAGGTTGCTACTTCCCAAGCATCTTCCTGTGCAATCAACTCACGCAGTAATTTATTATTCAAACCATGCCCTGATTTATGGCCTTTAAAGGCACCAATCAGACTGTTACCCAAAAGATATAAGTCGCCAATGGCATCCAATACCTTGTGCTTAACAAACTCGTCCTCATAACGCAGCCCGTCTTCATTCAGCACACGGTAATCATCCACTACGATCGCATTATCCATACTACCGCCCAGCGCGAGATTCTTGGATCGCAGATATTCAATATCGCGCATAAACCCAAAAGTACGAGCACGGCTAACTTCTTTCACAAAAGATGTCGAGGAGAAATCAACACACGCTTCCTGTAAACGATCATTAAAGACAGGGTGGTCAAAATCAATCGTGAAGGAAACTTTAAAACCATCAAAGGGTTCAAAGCTAGCCCACTTATCGCCATCTTCAACGATCACTTTGCGTTTAATGCGAATGAATTTCTTAGGTACTGGCTGATCCTGCAGGCCAGCTGATTGAATCAGGAATACAAAAGGACCGGCGCTGCCATCCATAATAGGCACTTCAGCCGCGCTCAGCTCTACATAGGCATTATCAATACCCAGACCAGCCATTGCCGACAACAGGTGTTCAACAGTATCAACACGCACACCGTCTTTAATCAACGTTGTGGAAAGCGTGGTTTCACCAACGTTCTCAGCTAGTGCAGGAATTTCAACGACAGGATCCAGATCGGTACGGCAAAAAACAATGCCGGTATTAGGTGGCGCAGGTTTAAGCGTCAGATAGACTTTTTCACCAGAGTGCAGGCCAACGCCCGTGGCTCGAATGGTGTTATTAAGCGTGCGCTGTCCGATCATAGGGCAAGACCAAAGTTAAGAATTAATTTGACCCGGGATGCTACCAAAATTTTGTCGATTAGCCAAACAGCTTAAGACAAAACCCGACACAATGGAGATGGCCATCTCATTACATCGGGTGTCTTTACACGGGCTCAAGAACCGCACAAACCAACCCAAGGGTGCTCAAAGTTACCCTTAACTGACCGGCTTCCTATATAGAAGTTCCTAACCCGCTTTCATTCAGACAATTAAACTAGTCTGCCTGACGGCGCAAAAACGCTGGCACGTCCAGGTAATCTTCCTTGTACTGCACACCCCCATCAGGCGTTTGTGCAACAGCTGCATTACCCACGGTTTGCTGGCGCATCACCGTTGGTCGGTCCAATGTACCGTAATCCACATTACCTGACGCATCCATCACCGGGCGCTGAGGCTGAACTTGCGGCTGCTCAACAACTTTCATGGTTGGCTTTTCTTCTACACCACCTAGGCCTGTCGCGACCACGGTTACACGTAGCTCTTCACCCAGGCTTTCATCAATCACCGTACCCACCACAACCGTTGCGTTATCGGACGCAAAATCTTCGACAATTTCACCCACCTCGGAGAACTCACCCAAGGATAGATCAGGTCCAGCAGTAATATTCACCAGAATACCGCGTGCACCCTGCAGATTTACATCTTCCAACAATGGGCTGCGGATCGCTGCTTCTGCAGCTTCACGAGCGCGACCTTCACCACTTGAACGGCCACTACCCATCATTGCCATGCCCATTTCTGACATGACTGTGCGTACATCCGCGAAATCCACGTTGATCATGCCTGGACGGATAATCAGGTCAGCAATGCCCTGTACCGCACCCAGTAGCACATCATTAGCCGCAGCAAAGGCTTTTAACAGGCTGGTGGTTTCACCCATGACATCCTTCAGCTTTTCATTAGGAATAGTGATCAGGGAATCCACATGCTCAGACAACGCTTTAATGCCCTCCTCAGCGATCTTCATGCGTTTTCGGCCTTCAAAGGCAAATGGCTTGGTGACAACGGCAACCGTCAGAATACCCAGCTCACGAGCAACCTGTGCAAACACTGGTGCAGCACCCGTACCCGTACCACCACCCATACCCGCGGTGATAAATACCATGTCAGCGCCTTCCAGCACTTCGGCAATACGGGCGTGATCTTCAATCGCCGCCTGACGACCTACTTCAGGATTTGCGCCAGCGCCCAGACCTTTAGTCGCCTCTGTTCCCAGCTGCAAAACCGTCTTAGCTGTGATGTCTTTTAATGCTTGTGCATCGGTATTAGCGCAGATAAATTCTACACCTTCGATATTGCTGGCAAGCATGTGATTCAGTGCGTTACCGCCACCGCCACCGACACCAACAACCTTAATTTCAGCACTTTGAGGAATGCTATCTACGAGTTCAAACATGGCCATCTCCTTTTCCTTACTTTTGAGCGTTAAACAACTGTTAATTCGGTTTATATTTCTTAAAACTTTTTAACGCTGATCTAAAAATTATCCTTAAACCAGCCTTTCATACGGCTAAAAAAGCCGCCTTCGGCAATACCTTTACGCTTCTCCAGCGCACCATCCTGCATTTGTTTCTGTGCATACAACAACAGACCTACACCAGTGGCATAAATTGGGTTTTTGACAATTTCCGACAACCCATCAACGCCCTGCGGCATTGCTAATCTGACCGGCATATGGAAAATCTCTTCGGCTAAATCCACCACCCCTTCCATCTTCGAGGTTCCGCCCGTCAACACCACGCCAGCAGCAATAATGTCTTCAAAACCACTGCGGCGTAATTCCGCCTGTATCAGCGTAAACAACTCTTCGTAGCGAGGCTCAACCACCTCTGCTAATGCCTGACGGGATAAATCACGTGGCGGACGATCGCCGACGCTGGGCACCTTAATGGTTTGATCGGCACCGGCCAATTGCGTCAGCGCACAGGCGTATTTGATTTTGATGTCATCTGCATGCTGAGTTGGTGTGCGTAACGCCATCGCAATGTCGTTCGTCACCTGATCACCGGCAATCGGAATTACCGCCGTATGGCGAATCGAGCCGTCGATAAAGATGGCAATATCCGTGGTGCCGCCACCAATATCCACCATGCACACGCCTAGCTCTTTCTCATCTTCGGTCAACACCGCGTAGCTTGAGGCCAGCTGCTCAAGAATAACGTCATCCACTTCCAGTCCACAGCGGCGCACACACTTCTCAATGTTCTGTGCAGCTGTTGCCGCACCCGTTACCAGATGCACCTTGGCCTCCAGACGTACACCGGACATGCCCAGCGGCTCCTTCACACCTTCCTGATTATCAATGATGTATTCCTGCGGCAGGATGTGCAGCACCTTCTGGTCAGCGGGTATCGCTACAGCCTGTGCGGCGTCAATCACCCGTTCCATGTCACCTCGTACCACTTCACTGTCGCGAATGGCCACAATACCGTGCGAATTCATGCCCTTGATATGACTACCGGCAATGCCTGCATAAACCGAATGAATCTGGCATCCCGCCATCAATTCGGCCTCTTCTACCGCGCGCTGAATAGACTGCACGGTGGACTCGATGTTCACCACCACACCTTTTTTCAGACCGCGTGAAGGATTGCTGCCAATACCCACTATCTCGATGCGGTTGTCGGGTGTAATTTCACCCACAATCGCGACCACCTTAGAGGTGCCGATATCCAAACCAACGATCATCTTGTTGCCAGTCGAGCCGGTCATATACTGTTCTCTATTACCCTTCAATCGTCATAAAAAGCGGTCTTAACTCACCGTCGGTGCAGTCTTCCATTGCACTGCAACACCGTTGGTATAACGTAAATCCACCCGTTCAATTTCATTTAATTTCGCCCTCAACACACTGTGATAAAGGTTTTTAAAACGTTCTAATCTAGCCGTCAGCTCCTGCTTGCCCAACGCTACTTCAATCAATGCGTCCTGACCTGCCACGCCAGCGGCCAAGGTTTCGGCAGATAAAAGCTGCAACAACCAGGCGCCGCGTTCTGATTTTTTCACCGACACCACGCGAAAGCTCAGCTCAGCCAGTTCAGCCTGCAAACGCGCGAACTGCTGCAACACTTCCCGCGAACTACTATCCACGCCCTTCAGCAGAGGTGAGTCATCCATAACCGGCAACATCTGCGGCTCAAAAACCAGCCCCTGAGCCGTCAATAGCGCTCTTTCATTCCAGCGAGCTACCGGCACGTGCTCCTGCAAGCTAACGTGTAATACACCGGGCCATTTGCGTCGTACTGCTGCTCTTGCCACCCAAGGGCGCGCCTGTAACTGGGTCTGTAAACTGTTTAAATCCGTTCGCAATACACCTTCGGTAATCTGACCCTGCACCCAGCTCGCAATAGCAGCCTCATCAATTTGCATCAGCTCACCGGTCACTTCGACCTGCGTAATCGGTTGGTCCAAACTATCCAGCAAACGCTGGCCACCTAAAAAAATGACCGCCAACACACCGCAAACCACCGTCACCTTAAGTAACTTAAGCGGCAAACTCAGCAGCTCTGAAATCGGCCTACGGACCGGTTCCTGCGCTGCGCTGGTGCGAGTCGCTCCCTGTGGTTTGCGTTTACTTTTTTTCATCTCTACTTTTTACTTCATTCTCTATTTCAACGGGCCGTGCTTAATATCTGCAACACCAAGGCTTCAAAATCGAGCCCGAGTGCTGCTGCCGCCATCGGCACCAGACTGTGATCGGTCATGCCCGGAATAGTATTTACTTCCAGCACTAAAAATTCATCGCGTTTTTCGTCCAACATTAAGTCCACACGTCCCCAACCATTGCAGTCCAGACTGTCAAAAGCGCGTAACGCCAACGCCTGCATTTGTTGTTCCTTCTCGACCGACAGGCCACAGGGGATCAGGTACTGGGTATCGTCATCCACATATTTAGCCTGGTAGTCATAAAACTCCCGCGCCGTTTCCAGCTTAATGCCAGGCAGTGGCTGGCCTTTAATAATGCCAACCGTGTATTCACCACCGCTGATCCAGCTCTCGGCAATCACCGTTTGGTCGTACTGCACCGCCTCTTCATAGGCCGCTTGCAAATCTTCAGCGCGATCTACCTTGCTCATACCAATGCTGGAGCCTTCACTGCCGGGTTTAACCATCAACGGCAAAGCCAATTCATCACACACCTGCTGCCAGTTACTGTCAGCCGTTAACACGCTGAACGTTGCGGTCGGTAACGCCATGCCCTGCCATAAAAATTTACACTGTGATTTGTTCATCGCCAGCGCCGACGCAGCCATAGCCGAACCGGTAACAGGCAAAGCCATCGCTGCCAGCAGGCAAGGAATGCTGCCGTTCTCGCCTTCGCCGCCGTGAACCATGTTGAACACCGTATCCACCGGCTGGGCCTGTAGCTGATCAATCAGCGATTCCTCACCGCTGGGGCCAAAAGCATCAATAGCAAAGGCATCCACACCCGCAGCTAGCAGCGCCTTAAGCACCGCTTTACCGCTGATCAGGGAGATTTCACGTTCTGCCGCGCGGCCGCCCATCAGTACCGCCACCCGGCCAAAATCAGCAGGATTCACTGTCGCAAATTTGTCATTCACGGCCTGACTCACCCTTTATCCCTCACTCTTTAACTTCAACTGCATGTCTGCCAGCTGTACTGACAGCGCACCAATGTTGCCGGCACCCTGAGTCAACAGGACATCGCCATCTTTAAGCTCTCTCGCCAGCACCGTCATCACATCTTCGCCATGATCGATAAATACCGGATCAACCAACCCACGTTGACGAATGCTACGACACAGGCTGCGGCCATCGGCACCAGGGATCGGCTCTTCGTCAGCCGGATAAACCTCCATCAGCAGCAAGCCATCCACTTCGGATAGCACCTGAATAAAATCTTCAAACAAATCTCGGGTACGACTGTAACGATGTGGCTGATAGAGCATCACCAGGCGACGATCCGGCCAGGAAGCGCGTACCGTATCCAGCGTGGCTTTTACTTCGCGTGGGTGGTGGCCGTAATCATCCACCATCAAGACATTGCCATTGGGCGTATCGAATTCGCCACAAACCTGGAAGCGTCGACCCACCCCTTCAAATTTTTTCAGCGCCGTGCAAATGGCTTCGTCACTGACACCTTCATCGGTGGCTACGGCAATCGCTGCCATGGCATTTAACACGTTGTGATGACCGGGAATATTCAGTGTCACCTCAAGATCCTTGTGTTCAGCCGGACGTTTGGCCGTGAAGGTCATGTGCAAGCCGATTTGCTGGATATCGACGGCGCGATAGTCGGCCTCTTCCGCCACACCGTAGGTAATCACCGGACGGCTAACATTGGGCAGAATCGACTTCACGTTATCATCATCGATACAGGTCACTACCAGCCCATAAAATGGCAGGTTATGCAGGAAGCTGATAAAGGTATCCGTCAGTTTGGAAAAATCACCGCCGTAGGTGCTCATGTGATCAGCATCAATGTTAGTGACAATGGCCGTCATCGGCTGCAGGTGCAGGAATGACGCATCACTTTCATCGGCCTCGGCCACCAGAATACGACTGGCGCCCAGCTTGGCGTTAGTTCCGGCGCTGTTCAACAAGCCGCCAATCACAAAAGTTGGATCCAGATCACCCTCAGCCAGCAGTGACGCCAACAGACTGGTGGTGGTGGTTTTACCGTGGGTGCCGGCTACCGCAATACTGTGGCGATAACGCATAAGCTCACCGAGCATTTCAGCACGCGGTACCAGCGGAATACGATGTTTGCGAGCAAAGATAATCTCCGGATTCTCTTCATTGATCGCCGTGGAAGTCACCACCACATCGGCGTCCTTTACATTTTCTTCGCGGTGACCAATAAAGACCTGCATGCCCATTGCCACCAGACGATCAGTCACGCGGCTCTGACGCATATCGGAGCCACTGATGCTGTAGCCCTGGTTCAGTAATACTTCGGCAATACCGCTCATGCCCGCGCCACCAATACCAATAAAATGGATTTGGCGGATACGACGCATTTCAGGAATCATCACACCAGCGGTGTGTTTTATATCAGCCATGACAAAGCTCCAAACAACGTGACGCCACCCGTTGTGCCGCATCATTCTGCGCCACCGCTCGGGCATTTTGTGCGCGCTGTAAAAGTCGCACACGATCACTAAATTCTGTGGTTAACAACTCAGCTAAACGCTGGGCCGTTAATTGTGATTGCGGCACGATAATGGCCGCATCATTGTTCTCTAAATAACGTGCGTTGGCGGTTTGATGATCATCCACGGCATGGGGATAGGGCACAAAAATTGCCGCTACACCGGCACAGGCCACTTCGGATACGGTCAATGCTCCAGCGCGACACAACACCACATCTGCCCATTGATAGGCTGCGGCCATATCATCAATAAAAGCGGTTACTTTGCCGGCGCTCGCATGGTCTTGGTACGCCTGCTCAGCCGCGGCTAAATTTCGTTTACCAGCCTGATGCCAAACTTCCGGGCGGTCACTTTTAGGCATGCTGGCTAATGCCGCCGGCACTGTTTCATTCAGTGCCTGAGCGCCTAAACTACCACCCAGCACTAGCAGGCGTAATTTGCCGGTACGATCCTGCATGCGCTGTTCCGGCGCAGGTGAATTAACAATGGCGCCACGCAGCGGATTACCCACCTGCTCGCCTTTTTCACCCAACGCGCCAGGAAATGCCGTCAGTACGCGGGAAGCAAACTTCGCTAAATACTTATTGGTCATGCCAGCCACTGCATTCTGTTCGTGGATCACCAGCGGTCTGCGCAATATCCATGCTGCAAGGCCACCCGGTCCGGAGGCAAAACCACCCATGCCTAAAACGCACACGGGGTTAATTTTTCGCACTGCCGCTAATGCCTGCCACAGCGCAATCACTAATTTAAAGGGTGCCAATAGCAAACTCAGCTTGCCCTTGCCACGTAAACCAGCGACTCGAATACAGGTCAACGGAATGCCAGCCTTAGGCACCAGATCGGATTCAATGCCACGCTCGGTACCCAGCCACTCAATGTTAAGGCCGTGCTGCTGCAACACCTCGGCTGTCGCCAGCGCCGGGAATACATGTCCACCGGTACCTCCGGCCATCACCAACACCGTTTTACCCTGCAACGAAGTGTTCATTTATCCACCTCCGTTTTAGTAAAACCGGTTTCTGTACCACCATCGGCAATCAGACATTTATTCTCATAATCCACCCGCAACACCATCGCCAGTGAAATACAGCACACGATCAAACTACTGCCGCCATAGCTCAGCAGCGGTAACGTCAGCCCTTTTGTAGGCAGCAGTCCGGTGTTCACGCCAATATTGATTAACGCTTGGGCACTGAATAACAACGCAATGCCGTAGGTGACGTAGGCTGAGAAGAACTGCTCCAGCTTCTCCGCCTGACGGCCAATATGCATAATGCGCCACGCCAACAGCAAGAACAGCGCAATCACCAGAGCTGAACCCAGTAGCCCGGTTTCCTCCGCCAGAATTGCGTAAACAAAATCGGTATGAGCTTCGGGCAGATAAAACAGTTTTTGTACACTGTTACCGATACCAACACCCAGCCACTCACCACGCCCAAAAGCGATGAGTGCCTGCGTTAGCTGATACCCGCTGTCGAATACATTTTCCTTCGCCCAAGGATCCATAAAGGTCACCAGACGCTGCATTCGATAAGGCTGCGACATCGCCAATGCACCAATAGATGTAAGGCTCACGCAAATCAATACCAGGAATTGCGTGAGCCTCACTCCCCCTAAAAACATCATACCCAACGCGGCAGTCATCAATACCACCGAGGCACCAAAATCAGGCTCCATTAACAGCAGCAATACCATCAAAACCAACACAGCCATGGGTTTAGCAAAACCCTGCCAGTGAGTACGCACTTCGCGCAAACGTCTTGATAGGTAGCCAGCCAGATACACCACCATAAATAATTTGGCCAGCTCTGATGTCTGAATATTGATCGGTCCTAAGCGAATCCAGCGCATACTGCCATTCACCTCTCGGCCAATCCCCGGTGTAATCACCAGTACCAGCAGCACAAAAGCAGCTAACAGTAGCGCCCAACCCATACGATCCCAGGCCTTCATCGGCAGCAGAAAACTAAAGGTTGCAAAACCTAACGCCAAGCTCAAAAACACCGTATGACGAATCAGGTGATAAAAGGGATTACCATGTTTGGCACTGGCCACTTCCATCGATGCCGATGTCACAATAATCACACCAATTACCAGCAGCGCAGCAGTCAATAAAATCAACGGCAAATCTAAACGCCGCGCTACATCAACCGGTAAAGTAGGCATACTGATGCCTGAGAACTTCATTTTGGCTCTTGCTTTAACTAGCAGTTCCATTAAAGAGCCCCCACTGCCTGCACAAAGGCATCGCCCCGTGCTTCAAAATTGGCAAACATATCTAGACTGGCGCAGGCCGGTGACAACAACACCACATCACCCCGATGTTCCTGTTGCGCGACTACATAGGCAGCAACCTCAACGGCCCCGGCCATCGTTGTCACGCGGGATACCGGCACTTCTTCTGCCAACAAATCTTCTAAACGCTGTGCATCTTTACCCAGCAACACCAAATGTGAGCAATACAGCCACACCGGTTGCTGCAAATCATCAAAATCAGCGCCTTTGCCATCACCACCAGCAATTAACACAATACCTTTGCTGGCGGGCCCCAGGCCATTGAGCGCAGCAACCGTTGCGCCGACGTTGGTGCCCTTGGAGTCGTTGTAGTAATCCACTCCATTTTTATTTGCGACCCACTGACAACGGTGCGCTAAACCCGCAAATTCACGCAGGGTCTGTAACATGGGCTCAAGCGGTAAGCCAACCGCTGCACCCAACGTCAACGCCGCCAGTGCATTACTGGTATTGTGCAGACCTTTAATTTTTACTTCGCTGACAGCCATTAATGGCTGTTCACCTTGCATCAACCAACTTTCACCGGCCTGCTCGGCAAGACCAAAATCACTGTCATTTTTAGCGATGTCTTCAATGCTGTAGTGCCACAGTTTGACCTTACCCGCCGGTGCTGGTAACAGGTCTTCATCGCTGTTAACGACAACCTGTGCGCAACCATTAAAGACACGCCTTTTTGCTTCCATGTAGGCTGTAAAACTGTCGTAGCGATCCATGTGGTCAGGACTGACATTCAAAATTGTCGCCACTTCAGCATTCAATTTTTCAGTCAGTTCCAGCTGAAAACTCGATAACTCCAGCACATATAATTCTTTTTCACCATCGGCCAGCAACTCCAGTACCGGTGTACCCAGATTACCGCCCACACCGACAGCTTTGCCGGCTTGTTCAGCCATCAAACCTACCAGCGTGGTCACCGTGCTTTTCGCATTGGAGCCGGTAATCGCCACAATCGGTGCACTGACCGCTTCACAGAACAGATCTATATCACTGCCAATATGCGTACCGCTGGCAATTGCCTGTTGAATAGCTGGCTGATCAAGCGCCAACCCGGGGCTCATAATCAATCGCTCGGCATTACTCAACAGCGCCGCATCCAGTCCACCAAGCTGAACCTCAACAGCTGGAAATTGCTGCTGTAACTGAGCTAGATACGGTGGCTCCTGACGAGAATCAACCACCATGAAATCAATGCCCCGCGCAGCTAAATAGCGCACACAGGAAAAGCCGGTTTTACCCAGCCCTACCACGATGTTTGCTATTCGTTTAGTCACGTTCTCTCAACCCTTTCTATTTAACGCAGTTTCAACGTAGATAAACCGATCAACACCAAAATCACGGTGATAATCCAGAAACGCACAATGACCCGAGGTTCTGGCCAGCCTTTCAATTCAAAATGGTGATGAATCGGCGCCATACGGAAAATACGCTTGCCCGTCAGTTTGAAAGACGCCACCTGCAAAATAACCGACACGGTTTCCATCACAAATACGCCGCCCATGATGAACAGCACAAATTCCTGACGCACAATAACTGCCACAACACCCAACGCAGCACCCAGCGCCAATGCACCGACATCACCCATAAAGACTTGCGCGGGGTAAGTGTTGAACCATAAAAAACCCAAACCGGCACCAACAATGGCGCCGCAGAAAATAACCAGCTCGCCAGCTCCTGGCAGATAAGGGATGTTCAGGTATTCCGAAAACTGAGTGTGCCCGCTCAAATAGGCAAAAATGCCCAGCGCTGCTCCGACCATCACGGTGGGCAGAATCGCCAAGCCGTCCAGACCATCGGTCAGGTTGACCGCGTTACTGGTGCCGACAATTACAAAGTAGGAAAAAACGATATAAAAGATGCCCATTTGCCATGCCACATCTTTAAAGAACGGCACAATGAGTTCAGTCTCTGCCGGTGAGGTGGCGGTGTAATACAGGAAGCTCGCAGCGGCGATACCGCCCACTGACTGCCACAGGTATTTCCAACGACCCGGCAGACCACGCGAATTTTTTTCAACCACTTTACGGTAATCATCAACCCAGCCCACGGCACCAAACACAAAGGTGACGCCAATCACAACCCAAACGTAACGGTTAGACAAATCACCCCATAACAGGGTGCTGACCATAATCGCTACCAAAATCAACGCACCACCCATGGTAGGTGTACCACGTTTACTGAGATGGCTTTTTGGACCATCATCACGTACTGCTTGGCCAATCTGGTGAAAGCTCAGGCGACGAATCATCACCGGCCCCACCAGCAAGGAAATTGTCAGCGCGGTGATCACGCCCAAAATCCCCCGCAGCGTCAGGTACTGAAAAACGCCAAAAAAGCTGACGTACTGCGACAAGTAATCAGCAAGGCTTACTAACATTCGTATTCTCCACCTGTAAAGGCCTGCACAATGCGTTCCATGTGAGCACTGCGAGACCCCTTAACCAGCACCGTGACATTACCGTTCATCCTATTCCGGAGCGCTTCAATCAAACTGTCATGATCCACAAAGGCATGCCCCTGTGGACCGAATTCACGTGCCGCATGAGCGCTCAGGCTACCCACCGTCATCAGATTATCGATACCTTGATTGAGCGCGTAACGTGCAGCTTCCTGATGATCATGCAACGCCGAATCGCCCAGCTCAGCCATGTCACCCAGCACCAATGTTTTGTGGCCGCGACATTGACTCAAAACATCAATGGCCGCGCGTAGCGATTCAGGGTTGGCGTTATAACTGTCATCGATAATACGTGCGCCATTGTCCAGCGTAGTACAGGTCAAACGTCCGGCAACAGGCGCTACCGCTTCCAATCCTGCTTTGATCTGAACCAGGCTAGCGCCCAACTCACTGGTCGCCGCTGCAGCAGCCAACGCGTTAGCAATGTTGTGCTGACCCAAATGATTCAAGGTGACATTAATCACGCCCTGCGGGCTGACCAGCTCAAAGGCATAACCGCCATTTTCCTGTAACTGACAGTTACCGGCGTAATAATCAGCACCGATATTTTCAGCGAGGCTAAACATCAGTTGGCGACGATCACCGGCTCGTGCTTTCCATTTGTAAGCATTCAAGTCATCGCCATTGATGACGGCTACACCACGTGCTGGTAGGGCATCAAGAATTTCACCCTTGGCCTGTACGACATTATTCAGGCAACCAAAGCCTTCAATATGCGCCTCAGCCGCATTGGTAATAATAGCGACATCGGGCTGCACCAAGGCCGCCGTGTAAGCGATTTCACCAATGGAGCTAGCACCCAGTTCAAGTACCGCATATTGGTGCTCGTTAGATAAACGCAGCAACGTTAGCGGTGCACCCAGCTCGTTATTAAAATTACCCTGCGTGGCCAGCGTCTTACCCAGCTGGCCAAGGATCGCTGCTGACATTTCCTTGACGGTTGTTTTACCGGCACTGCCAGTCATTGCCAGCATCGGTCCGGTAAAGTTTTCACGGTTGATTGCACCCAGCAAACCCAACGCATCGCGGCTGTCTTCAACGACCAGTTGAGGTAGTGGGCTATCAACCTGTTGCTCAACAACCGCCGCCACAGCTCCCGCGGCCCGCGCTTTTTCAACAAAGGCGTGGCCATCAAAATTGGGGCCTTTAATGGCAACAAACAAATCACCAGCCTGAAGCTTACGGGTATCAATCGTGACGGAGGAAAACTCAGCATCACCATTAACCAGCGAACCGTCCAAACGTGCACTCACTCCAGCAAGAGTCAAATTTGAAATCATGACTCATCCCCCGATCCATCCTGATCAGCTTTTATTTCTCGTACTTTTAAGGCCAGCGCCAGTTTCACCTGTTCACCATCACTAAAGGCTATGCGCGTAGCGCCCACTTCCTGATATTTTTCATGCCCTTTACCGGCGACCAACACCACATCGTCCGCCCCAGCCATATCCACAGCTAACTGGATTGCCTGTGCGCGATCCATGCAAATCCGCGTTTTCAGGGGATGGTTAATACCTTCCATAATGTCGTCGATAATGGCCTGCTCTGACTCACGACGTGGATTGTCATTGGTGACAATCACCTGATCACTAAGGCGCTCGGCAATTTTCGCCATTTGCGCACGTTTGCCACGATCACGCTCACCGCCACAACCAAAAACACAAATAACACGACCTGTGCAGAATTCTTGCAATGTCGCCAGCGCCACCATTAAGGCATCCGGGGTGTGGGCATAATCAACCACCACCAGTGGCAAATTTGGACCACCATAACGTTGCATACGTCCCGGCGCCGTTTCCAGCGAGGCGATTACAGCTAGCGCCTTATCCATACTGACGCCCTGCAGGCACAACACCGAAAAAACCGCTAATAAATTACTTAAATTAAAGCGGCCCAATAATGGGCTGCTTAAAATACCTTCTCCCCACGGCGAACTGATACGAGCTCGAATGCCGTTGACGCTAAACTGAATGCTTGAAGCATGCACGTCAGTTGCTTGCCCGGCATCAGAATCAAAGCCGTAGCCCAGCACCTGTATTTCACTCTGTTTTTTACCGGATAAAGCACGATAAATTTGATCACCAAAGTTATCGTCTGCATTTAGCACTGCATGCTGCAGCCCCGGCACATCAAACAACTTGCGTTTAGTTTCCCCGTACTGTTGCATGGTCTGGTGATAATCCAGGTGATCACGCGTCAGGTTAGTGAACACCGCCGTATCAAAATGCACGCCGCTAACACGCGACTGATCCAACCCATGCGAAGAAACTTCCATCGCCACCACCTGACAACCACCGGCAACAAAATGCGCCAGCATACGGTGTACGGAAATCACATCCGGCGTGGTATTGCCGGTGCTCTTAAGTGCGCCAATTTCACCCCAACCCAAGGTACCAATCACGCCACAACTGATATCTGCTGCCTGCAAACTTTGCGCAATATAATGACAGCAGGATGTTTTACCGTTGGTACCGGTAACGCCTACCACGCATAATTGGCGTGAAGGCTGCTGGAAAAACCGATCGGCCAACTCGCCGAGTCGTTGTTCAATATTATTAATGCCAATCACCGGCACAACACAACCATTTGCCTCTGCTGTCTGGCTGGCATCAACCGCCACAGCCACCGCGCCACGTTTGACGGCGTTGCCAATAAAGGCTGTGCCATCCAGCTCGGCACCTTTCAGGGCCACAAACAAGTCTCCGGGATTAACCTGGCGGCTATCCAGTTTGATATCTTGAATGCGTATTTCTGAAGCAGTCTCGGTTTGCCCATAGCCGGCAAACAGCTGCTCTAATGTCATTTCAAAACAAGGCGCAGATTGGCTCATGATTTATGCCCCTGCATTTTCTTGCCTGCCATCACCACGTTATCACCGCTGACAACGTCATCTGGGGAAACATTCATCAGTCGCAATGCACCGGCCACAACACGGGAAAACACCGGTGCCGCAACTTCTCCACCGTAATACTCATTACCACCTGGCTCATCAATCACCACCACGGCAACTACACGCGGATTGCTGGCAGGTGCCAAGCCGGCAAACACTGCCAGGTATTTGTCATCTTGATAACCGCCTTTGCTGAGTTTGTGAACGGTGCCAGTCTTCCCCGCCACACGGTAAAAAGGAATACTTGCACGAGTACCTGTGCCGCCTTTTTTAATCACATTCTCCATCATACCCAGTAGTGCATTAGCCGTTTTTCCGCTCATCACTGGTTTGCCCGGAACAACCTCTTCTTGGCGCAGCAACGAAATCGGTTTAACTTCACCTTCGTTAGCAAACACGGTATAAGCCTGCGCCAACTGTAAGGCAGTCACAGAAAGGCCGTAGCCATATGACAAGGTCGCTCTTTCAATATCAGGCCAGCGGCTGTGATAGGGCAACAAACCAATACGCTCACCGGGAAAACCACTGCCCGTATCCTGCCCCAGTCCGACATCGCGGAACATTCCCACTACGCTGTCCACATCCATTTCCAACGCCAACTTACTGGCACCAACGTTGCTGGACTTGGAAATCAAAGTCGCCAGATTAATCGTGCCGTAGTTGCGGTGATCACGAATAACATTACGTCCTACACGCAAATACCCCGGCGCAGTATTAATCATGGACGAAGTTGTGAACTTACCTGACTCCAGTGCCGCTGCAACCGTCAGCGGCTTCATGGTTGAACCCGGCTCAAAGACATCAGTAATGGCACGATTGCGCAGATTAGTGTGATTCATAGTTCTGCGGTTGTTGGGGTTGTAGGACGGCTGATTCACCATCGCCAATACTTCACCTGTTTGTGCGTCCAACAACACCATGTGCCCGGATTTAGCTTTGTGCTCTTTAACCGCTGCCTTCAGTTCACGATAGGCCAAATATTGCAGACGCAGATCAATACTCAGGTTCAAATTCTGACCCGGCTTCTCGCTTTTTATCAACTGCAAATCTTTGATAATTCGGCCACGGCGGTCCTTCAATACGCGTTTCTTACCGGCCTCACCGTGTAACCATTCATCATAGGCCAGCTCTAAACCTTCCTGGCCATTGTCATCGATATCCGTAAAACCAACCAAATGCGCTGCCACTTCTGCGGCAGGATAATAACGACGGAATTCGCGCTGCGTATGAATGCCCGCCAACTCCAGGCCCATGATTTGCTCAGCGCGGGCTGGCGTTAACTGGCGTTTCAGGTAAACAAACTCACGACTACCTTTGGCCATCAACCGCTGCTGAAGAATTTTGGAAGACAGCCCCAACGGTTTTGCCAGCAATGAGGCCGCTGTCGGCACATCAATAATTTGCTGAGGATTCGCCCAAATAGAAACCACCGGCGTGCTAACGGCCAGCGGTTCGGAGTTACGATCCAGAATCATGCCACGGTAAGCATTAACCTGCTCAACACGCAGAATACGTGCATCGCCCTGACCATTGAGGAAATCGTGATTGAGCACCTGCAAGTCCACAACGCGCCAGCCAATAACCAAAAAAGCAGACACCAGCAAGCCCACTGCACAGCGATAACGCCATGCTGCGGTTACTTTCTGAGTAGCTGCCTGCCGTTTTTTCACCGTAGCTCTCACCACTGAACCAATATAATTTCACTTGCATCAGGAGCTTTCATTGCCAGACGTTTTCTGGCGATTTGTTCAACGCGGGCATGCTGCGCCTGTGCGCTTTGTTCCAGCAGCAACTGACCCCATTCAATATCCAATCGATCCCGTTCCTGCAACGCCGCCTGAAACTGACTAAAGACATGGCGATTAAGGTGACTCACATACACCACCCCTACCGCCGACATCAGCAACAGACACAGCAACGAAACAGTACCCATAAACTCTTTACTGAACAGTAAAGGCACCGTCATTTCAGCCCACCTTCTCGGCAATACGCATAATGGCACTACGCGCACGCACGTTATCTTTTAATTCCTGCTCGGACGCCTTCACCGCTTTGCCGATGCGCTTCAAACGTGTCTCCACTTGATCCGCGGTGATCGGCAAATAACGTGGCAACGGCTCACCCTTTTCCTGTTTGAGGATAAACCGCTTCACAATACGGTCTTCCAGCGAATGGAAGCTGATTACCACCAGCCGTCCTTTGTCCGCCAATAAATCAACCGCCTGATCTAGCACAATAGCCAAATCATCCAACTCACGATTGATAAAAATTCGAATCCCCTGAAAAGCTCGAGTGGATGGGTTTTTGCCCTTCTCCCAAGCCGGATTGGCCTGCTTAATCACCTCAGCCAGATGGCCTGTGGTAGTAAAAGGTCGTTGTGCTCGCTCGGCGACAACGGCTTTGGCCATACGGCGGGCAAATCGTTCCTCGCCATACTCCTTCAGCACCGTAGAGATTTCTTCTTCGCTCGCTTCGGCTATCCATTCGGCGGCGCTTTGACCGCGGCTGGTATCCATGCGCATATCCAACGGACCATCCTGAGTAAAACTAAAACCGCGCTCGGGATCATCTAGCTGAGGAGAAGACACGCCTAAATCCAGCAATACGCCGGTGATGCCATTTTCGAGATTGTTAGCCGCGGCTAACGCCTTTAACTCCGCAAAAGAGGCGTGCCCAATAATCACCCGCTCATCATCGGAGAAGTGCTCATGAGCGTAGGCAATAGCTTGAGGGTCTTTATCGATAACCAGCAACCGACCTTTAGCGCTAAGGCGGCTTAAAATGACGCGGCTGTGACCACCGCGACCGAAGGTGCCATCCACATAGCAGCCATCAGGATCAATAACCAGTGCGTCGACGGCCTCGTTTAGGAGGACCGAATCATGTGCGTTATAGTCACTCATCCGTTACAACGACAATGATAGAAGTTCATCGGGCAACCCTTCGCTACTGCCTTTATCTTCGATATAGGCGTCACGACGTTGCATCCACAATTCCTCACTCCACAATTCAAATTTTTTGCCCTGTCCCAGTAATACGGTTTTTTTGTCCAGTTGCGCATAGTCACGCAATGGCTGAGTCAGCAACAAGCGGCCGCTACCATCGATATCAATATCGGTGGCATGACCAATCAGCAAACGCTGAATACGACGAGCTGCAGGGTTAAAGCTAGGCAACGCATCAATCTTGCGTTGAATCACTTCCCATTCATCAATAGGATAAATCAGCAAACAGTGCTCTTCGGTATCAATGGTTACTACCATCTGGCCGCCACAATGCTCCGCCAAACGCTCACGATAGCGCGTCGGCATGGCCATACGGCCCTTGGCGTCCAGATTGATGTTGGTAACCCCACGAAACACTGAGTTTCTCCACTGCCCTAAAAATTAATTACAGGAGGGAAAACACCACTTTTACCCACTTTTCCCCACTATTTGACACTATAGAAACACGCAGCCGCAGTGTCAACCGCCAGCGGGGCTGGCAAACAGGGCTTTTGCCCTTAAAACACAATGACTTACGTGATTCTGATAGAGTAAGAAGAGAACAACTGAAGAGGAAGGATCAGGAAAACAAAAAGGTAATTGTCGAAGTTAATGTAGATTCTAGGAGTATAGAATTTTTAGTCATAATAGAAATTATTTTATACTCATCACAACTAAGATCTACAGCACAAAATCTGAAACCGGCCAGCCATCAAGACAAAAGTTCGCACATAATACACAAGCAAACCGCTATAGCTAACAAAAAGCGGAAGCTGGGTTAAAGAAAGAATTACGCCCAATAATCGCCGAGCAACAAAAACCGGCTAATTAACAACCTCAAACACACCGCGGGGCGTCATACAGCCCTTGCGTCGAATCGTAATGATCTATTTTGGCGTTTCAGTACCGAGTCAATTTCCTGTCGCCTCCGCGCCACCATATTATCAATAGCCCGGCCTTCAGAATTCCTGCCTCGCTCAAAAATCTGACCAAAAAGCATTTCCCAGCAATGTACCTGAACACACCACCTCAGCCAATCACTTACAAGTTTTAAAGCATAATGGAAATAGCAGGGCACCAAGAAAGCTGCAAAGACAGAAATACATTCCCAACCAACTGAAAACATAAAATAAAGAAGTTGAGAGCTGGCCGATAAGCCCGCAGCACTAAATAGGATAGCCCTATACACAAAGGCTCTAAAAGTAGGTAAATTTCAGATGGTTACAAATGATAGGTGATCGCGGTTACAAACGAAACCCTGCTTTACACCAAAACACACCGCTGCGACATAAGGGACGAAACGGTCAGCCAAAAAATACCAACCACTCACTTATAAGGTATAGAATTACATAATAGCCATACGATCACCAATAGCTCTGACACCCCTGTGCATCTACGACATGATTGAAAAAACATTGAAAAGAGCATAATAACCAAAATATAAAAACACTCCCAGCTGCAACCTGCTAACCGTAGCCCGGCGCGAACCTTCAAGGAAGAGAGTTACATGCACATAAATTCATTCAATCACTTTAGAGCGATTGCTGTGCTTTTTATTGTGGCTGGCCATTCTTTTTTCGTTGCCGAACTCGAGCTCAACTCGTTACCGGAAAAAGTGGTTGAAAATATCATAGGCGGAGGAACAAGCTTATTTGTTTTTATATCTGGAGTCCTATTCCATCATATTTTCTATAAGAAGTTTACATACAAGCGTTTTGCTTCTTCAAAATTCAAAAGTCTACTGACACCGTACCTGATATGTGCAGCTCCTTTTGTATATGGACACGTGGTTTTAGGGCTAAAAGTACATGACGATTTTTTTCTACCATCGGGTGCTGGAGTGACCGATGAACTCATTATCCCCACCCTTAAATACTACGTTACTGGCGGAGTTTCAGGTCCTTTTTGGTATATTCCGTTTATTTTGGTTACCTTTTTATTATCGCCGCTCCATGTTTATTTTATTAAGATTAGACCGCCATGCCAGCTTGCAATAATATTTGCGTTCACCATTGTATCGATGTTGATCCATAGACCGCATGGCAGCATAGGTTTATTTCAGTCTGTCCTATATTTTACGCCTGTCTACTTTATAGGAATAATGTGCTCAATCAATAGAACTCAACTGTACAACGCACTATCCGGGAAAGAAGTCTATTTACTTTCTGCTGTCATATTTTTTGCGATTATTGAAGCTCTAACTGGGGTTACGTCTAGTTTCAATCAGCCGATTTTCGAATTCAAAGGCATTGATGTCGCCATAATTCAAAAAATATTTATGTCCATTTTCTTTATGGTTTGGTTAAACAGATTTGAAAGCTACAATAATCACATAGTGCACACCGTGGCCTCCACCAGCTTTAGCATTTTCTTTGTCCACATATATGTGCTGCATGCCCTATTAAACTTAAAACCAAATCCCAGCTCTGCTTGGAGTGACTCTTGGCTTCTATATTTATTTATAGTCCCGCTGACTGTAACTATTTGTATTTTAATTGCAAAAACAACAAGAAAAATAATCCCTAACCACAGCAAATATCTTATTGGTTACTAATACAATAAAGCTAGTGCTTACAACCACCACAATTAGAAACGCTCTCACGCTGCACCTGAAGCCCGCTCAGCCTCTCCTTGAATCATCCCTTAAACTCAGCAGAGAAGTCCAACAGGCTAGCCATCAGACGCTTTAATAACTCGGTGTCAGCACACCGCTGTAACAGCTTAATAAGCTCAAGCTTTGGGGAAATTAAGGCGACCGCCTCAAAGTATGAATCAGCGCGAAGGCTACGCTTCACCTCAACAGGAAGTGAAGGACATAACGTTCTTGCTTGGGATGGGATCGAGCACCTGAAGTAATAGGTTCGACCACGAAGTAGAAGGTAGGACTTTCTGTTCCGTACCAGTTTCTGCACCATGTTCTAGCGCCTCCGAATTAGAGACATAACTCATTGAAAACGCTAGAGAAATTTAGAGAGAGCTGGCCGATAAGCTGGCAACCCCTAACAACTATAACCACCACACAAGGGCTCTGGAGGCGGTGTATTAAAGATGGTTACGCAGTATAAAGATTCATGGTTACAAACATAACCCATCCATCAACTTTCTTACGCCAATACAAACAACATATTACAGAAAAAAATCACTCATTAATTTCTTGGAATGTCTCATATTTACTCCAAGGGGAGGTTGCTATTGAGGCTGTCTTGATTCAGCAGGTCGAGAGACATGAAAAAAGGGAGGGATAACTGGTTAATAAATACTTGTTTAAAATATGGAGCTAAGCACAGGGATTAAGCATTTTTAATCCCTGTTGACGTGCATATCATACGAATTTAAATAGGAAGGAGATTGTTAAGAAGAGGTTTTATTATCGTTACTTTTGTTTTTTAAAAAGGCAACAACTACGCCGACAACTGTAGTCCCACCAATCACTAAAGCAACCTCAGTCTTATCTATAATAGCTAAATAAAGAGAACCTAATATACAAACTAAAACGATAAAAAAAGCGGCTGCAATTGAAAGTTTTTGAGTCGATATTTCTCTTTTATGAGACGAATCGGCTTGTTCAACCTCTAATCTTTGCACTGCAATTTCTTTCTCTTTTAGTTCTAAAATCTTTTCGTTCTGCCGACTCTTCTCCGCTTGGCTTTTTTCTGCCATAACCATCATACGATCAGGCAAGTTAGCAAGTGTAAGCGAATACTGTTTAAGATCATCGGGAGAAGGCATTGGTCCCCGATGAGATCGGTGTACCTCTATATACTGACTTATTACTTTTGCGGCTTCTGGGTCACTTTCTGTTACTCGCTCTAATACACCTTCAATTGATTCCGGTTCATTCTCGTTTAGAGTTTCTTCATTTTCGTTTAGAGCTTCTTCACTTTCATTTCGAGCTAACTCATTTTCACTCATTTATAAATGCAGCCTTTCTAATATCTTTTAAGAGAGTTTGATTAGAATGTTCGATATTACAGTTCTCGTCACATTCATTAACAATGGCACTGATTTTATTAAGAGATAATCTGCTTCCTAGATCAATATTATTTTCATATGACTTTAAGTAATCATTGAGTAGCTTTGATTTGTTGTAGTGCTCATCACTTTCTTTTACTAAAAAATCATATGAATTAGATATTTCATAAATTGCATCAGCCCACGCCGAAGAAACATCACTATTATTAGAGTCGTACAATAGTTTGATGCGATGAGTTCTTCTCTTTACTTTCTTGGGCTCAGGATCAATATCAATTAGAGAACCTAAAGCTTCTTGAAGTTGAAGCATAATTTCCATTTTTCTCTTTCTCTTAAAAAACTAAACCGCTCGTATGCTAAGTATAGAATAGGCTTACTTTTCGTATAGTACACATTTGCAAACAAACTTTCACTAACTCGAAAGCAGTGAATTATACGAGTGGATTGATCTATATATCTATTTGTATGACCCTATAACAGGGCATTTTCTCCAGCAACCAACGCTCCGTAAAAATAGGGCTCTCGGATTTCAAACGCTTTCTAAATTGGGATAAGGAATATCTGTGGGGCGTTGGTAGAGCTGTTTGACCTTCAAGAAAGCGACAAAGGAAAGGCGTTTAGGATTTCAAAATATCAGCGGGTTGTATGGGACTCTATCAGCTAGTATCAACAATCGTTCGTATGATGACACCACCATAAACCCTGCATTCCTAGTATCAACAAATTAGCCGTTACGCTTTTATGATACCTTCTGTATTATTGACCCCATTAAATGATACCAATAAGGGATATAACAATATGTCACGCATCTTTGCTTACAGCCGCTGCTCTACTTCAGAACAGAACACTGATAACCAGTTTTCAGTAATTGAGGGCAAAGATTACAAGATTCCAGAGTACAGACAGATAGCTGAAATCGTATCTGGTGGCGTCCCTGCCAAACAACGTCCTGAGTTCTCAAAGTTGCTTGAGAAGCTCGAACCAAGTGATACGTTGGTAGTGGCTAAAATTGACCGCTTAGGACGTGACAACATCGACGTTCAACAGACCATCCTTGGTTTAGCTGAAAAAGGTATCAAGGTTGTATCGTTGGACTTGCCTACATCAGACCTCACATCATCTGAAGGTAAGTTGATGCTGCAAATGTTCTCTGCCTTTGCGGAGTTTGAAAAGAACCGTATCAGAGAACGTACAATGGATGGTTTAGCTCAAGCAAAGAAGGACGGTAAGAAGCTGGGTCGACCTGCTGCAACTGCTACAACTGCATTAGTTCAGGAAGCCAAGAGTAAAAATTTATCACAGTCACAAGTAGCTGAGAAGTTGGGCATTAGTCTCCCCACAGTGAAGCGTCATTGGAACATATGATGTAGTCATACCCTCAATGAATTATCTTTGCTTTTTCATTTGAGACTGGCCTGTTTTAGCATCAATTTCAATGCGTATATCTGTAATTTTATTAGACTTGGTAACTACCTTAAAACCGCATGCATAGCCATGAGCTATTTCACTTGATACAACATACACAGGCACCTGGCCTGAATAATTGGTTGCTATAACAGTAAGATCAGGTCGAGCTTCAGGCATAGCTTTTTCCCGATATTTATCACAAACCACTTCAGGCTCAACGGTCGAAGGGTCAATAGAATAACCACCATATTCGCCACACACACCTGACGTCGATAGTGATACTAGTAACAAACCGAAAACTCTTTTTTTCATTATGGGTACTCTCTATGATTTCGACTCAATTTACACAAGCCTATAAATATTTGAAAGGCTGATACCAAGCTCTTTCGCTACATTCGATTTGCTCATACCACCAGCCAGCAACTCTTTGACTTGCGCCTGTTTAGCTCTTGCTGTTGGTTTACGTCCCTTGTACCTGCCTTTCTGTTTTGCCAGTGCAATGCCTTCTGCCTGACGTTCAAGTAGAATCTGCTTAACGTTCTAACAGTCACCATCTTCATCAATCCAGTGAGGCCAGCCTTTACGGTTATAAACTGACGAATAGGCTCTATTCTCCCTGTCAGCTTCATTTAGGGCATCAATAGATTGTTTATGGATTGAGGAACAGGGTTCTCTGTGACAATGGTACTGATTGGTACTACGGTTGAAGTGACCTCCCTGTTTATTAATACCACCACTATGGGCTGAAACCTTGAAAGGAACAGCAACGGCTATTAAGGCTAATAGCAGCAGTAGGGTGTGATTCATTATTGAGAACATCCTTATCATCAATTTGGATGCGCGATGTTATTGGAAATTGGAGATGGGTGCCATCACTGGTTTTAAATATTGCAGGTTAATTTAAATGCTTTGGGTACTTTAACGAGGGGAAGAGGAAGGCGTTAGGCTATGGAGGGGTTTTGCAGAATTGAGGAGGATTACTCTACCCGTTGTGCAGCAAGGGTTTAAGCATTTCGCCCCATGAATTTTGGGCCTGTTTTAGGGTCTTGAATAACACCTGAAGGGATACTAAACAGCTAATTGATCAGTGGTTAACCTGTAGTTAATTTTAATAAATTCTAATATGTCGCCTGTCATTTTTTCAGACACTATTTAGGTGTCTGAATGGTTCTTGCCAGATTTGATTGTGTAGGCGTGAGCTAGCCTTAACCATATTGTTTTTTATAGTCATAATAAGTACCTGAACTAATTCCTACTATCGCGATAGCCTCTTTCTTTTTCTTATCTTCTTCCGCTACAAGTCTATCCACTTCCTTAACCTTCACTGGAGTCTCTTTATTAACTCCACCTTTCTTTCTGCCAGCACTTGCATGGACTTTATCAGTGATAATGGCTCCCATGTATACGGCATCAGGGAAATAGTGCTTATTCAAGTACTCTTCTGTCCGTAGGTCAGGAATAACCACAACGTATTCATCATGATCCGACTTATCTATTATCCTTAAACCGAGCCTTCCTACAGCTTGCGCTGATGTCTCCAATGACTCTTTCTCATCCCTACCTTTCTTCATTGAGCCGTTTGGTAGCTCGTATTCTTTATCGAGAAGAGAGAAAAATTCATCGTAATCTGCGTTAGTGTTATAAACAGCCAAATCTATAATTGTTGATATATCTTTATACTTATTCAAACCGTTAGTTATTTTTGATACCCGTTCAACGTGATTACTAACACCATTAAAGAAGTCGCTAAATTTGTCGTTTGTTCTGCTTATAAAATCTCTGCTCCCAATTGTTGCCAATAATGATTTTTTCAACTTTGTTCTGTCAAAATCTGCCAGCATTTTTATTGAGTGGTTTTCTTTTCCCCATATTCGATAAATCTTTATCTTCTTCTGTAAGGATTGGGGAAATACTTGGTGCTTAACAGTAAAGCGAGGCTTGCCTAGATCAATGTTGTGATTCTTGAGGTAAAGTTTTGTTAGAAAGCCCAGGCCACTAGAGAATACGTATGTTTGAATAGCTGAGTCGATAATCTTATCTAAGGGAAGAAGGCTAACTCCAAACCAAACGGACTTACCTTTACTATCTTTAAAGTAAGTTGTTTTTGTCCTCTTTGAGCTAATTAAGCTAAAGAAATCTCTGACATTGTCACTGTAAGCTCTACCATGATTTTCACGGGCCAGAGTGTTCACCATTCCACGCTGGACACTATCTAATTCAAACTTGGTTATTTCATTTGTGTTATTAGATAACACTTTACGAAGATTATTAAATGTAGCTATTTGATGGCCTTGATCTGTAACAGAGTGAATTCTAAGTGGGTGTGGATCTTCGTCTATAAAAACTACCCATTCTTTCAGCAATGAAAAGTCTTTGTCGGTAAGGCTGAATAAACATTCATGAGTAACAACCAACACATCGTCTTCACCTTTGCTCTTCAGGCACTCGATAAATTCCTCTTTAACTTTCTGATAATCTTTACTCGTGATTGCTCTAATTGTCCTCTCGGAAAGTGCCTGAATACCTAATTCACCAACATCTAATCCATCACCAATCTCAATCTCAAATTCAAACGGATTTTCAATACCTTCAATATCATCAACAATTTGTTGAACCAGCTCTATTGTGGGGACGGCGTAAATTAACTTGTTAGTAAGTTCATAACATATGTGTGAAATAGCTGCATGGCTCTTGCCACCACCCATAACGGCTTTGGAGTAGTAAAGGGTATTTGGCATACTGTCTCAATCAGAGGTAAGAAATTAAAAAAGGGTTCAGTTTTCCCCTTTATCCTAAAGGGATAAATCGAACCTTTTAGTGATGTTAAGCGTGTGCGGTAAGCAAGGTATTGATCGATAGATCAAAAGAGGAAGAGTATATAAATTACTTTTAAGTGTGAACAAGACTGTTATCTTTTTTGGTTTCACTTCGTTCCTACCAATCTAGCTCACGCATCAAACATTTATAAAAATGTAAGGCTCCTTTGATGAGAATCATTGGGCCTTTTTTAATGTGTGAACCTGACAGGTGCGATTACTCCTCCACCGTTTTCTTATACTCCAGAGCGTCGATAACAGGTGAAAATGTACTCAACGGCATAGTATCCAAATGCGTGTACGTTGTTTGGTTAATGCTTTTATCATCGATCTCATGCCCCACAACGGCTTTTTGTAGAGAGTCACCTACATCAGCAGCTTTAAGACGTGTAATAACTGTATGCCGAAAGCTGTGGAATACCTTTTTATTACCCCTATCGTCACACAAGGGTATCCCTAATTTAGTTCGAAGATCGCGAAACCAGTTAGTAACTCGGTTTGGTACAACATCGAATAACTGCCCATCTTTAGAATTATTAACAAACTCAAGAAACCCTGCATCCACTAAAACAGCATGAATAGGTACGCGGCGGTTAGACTGGCTGGTCTTGACTGAACCAGCAGCCTCAGTAATATCGAGGTAGTATCTGTCTGAGTCAGAATCTCGCTTTACATCCTGCTTTCTCAATTGCACCAGCTCACCACGCCTAGCACCAGTGTATGCAGCTAACAGTGGCAACCACTTCTTGTACGGCTTCTTGGTCTCTCCCTGCACAGCATCAAGTATCGTGAGGACTTCAGCATCCGAATAAGGTGCATATGTTGGCTTGCCAGCAGTCAGGAATTTAAGGTTTAAATCTACAGCGGGTGAAACTAGCAAATAATCATTATCAAGCGCAAAACGAAACACGCCTTGGAGCATTTTTTTAACATCCAGAACTGTGTTAGATGCAATTACATCACCTTCCGGTATCTCCATTTCCAACAACTCAGGAACGGTTAGGTCTCTGTATTCCTTCTTATTTCGCTTTGGTAGCAGAGCGTAGCTCAACAGCCAGTCCCGTATGTCTCTACGGTTGATACTCTTAATTGGCTTATCGTCAATAAACTCCAGCAGAGTCTTAGCGTAAAGCACGTAGCTTTTTTGCATCGATGCAGATAATCCGCCTTTCTCAACCTTGTACTTGAAGAACTGGTTATACAACTCCGAGAATGATATTGATTCCTCCTCAGACCCACTCTGACCAGCCACGCTGACAACAGGCACAGCAATAGACTTAGCCCGACCTAACAAACCGTAGAACTCTTCTGAACGACCATTAAAGGCGTTTGCTTCATGAGCTTCGATCAAGGCCAGAAGCAGACTGTATATTTCACCCTGTCCTTCTGGGATGGAGGTTTTTAAAGGGCCTCGATGCGAAGTCAACGGAGATAGATTTTCAGGCAGGGCAGACGGTAGTGAAGTGCAACCATCTTCCATAGACCAACGCACTTGATCAGCCACCTCAGAAATGCCATTACCTGCATCTTTTCGCTCATATTGACCTAACTGATCAGTAAAGGAAAAATCCGATAATTCATCAAACAGGGACTTGAGCACTGCTTTATCAGTTGCCATTGCGATCCTTTGCATCAGAGAAATTTTGGTGAGGACTAGATTTTGAGCTAACAGATAATCCGAGGTTTTGAGGGATTTTACAACCTCTCTAGGGAATCCAAAGGACTGAATCCGCTTAGGTACTCGATAGCGTAGGTAGTGTGCTTTACCACGAGTTAGAATTTTCGTGGTTACATTTTGGTTACAAAGCATGGTTACAACAAGGCTCCAGATAGTCCAGAGCCTTGCTGTGAAAGGAGTTGAGAGCCAGCCGATAAGCCGGGTTTTGTCGTGGACAGTCATTCATCTGGACAACACGTCACCGTGTGCCTCAAGCAACCTACCCGA
>Ga0209396_1000527_pt1 | contig 44791 bp, 28 predicted proteins | sample GOMGulsemesocosm_6_FD_184638 | JGI IMG/M metagenome (GOLD analysis project Ga0209396, IMG submission 184638) | Methane-oxidizing microbial communities from mesocosms in the Gulf of Mexico - GOM8C Gulf of Mexico (SPAdes) (version 2) | ecosystem: Environmental > Aquatic > Marine > Cold seeps...
CAAAGAAGCAAGCAGTACCCTGCCATTTTTGCTTAAATTCATCAAGACCTCCATCAACCTTATCAAGCATTTCTTGGCTTATATTGCTATAAGAAGCAGTTTGATGCTGGACTGGTTTTGCTCGTTCGGCTTGCAGTAATTCAAATTTATTTGCTTCGTTATAAGCCATAGCGCTAATCAAATCTTCACTTGCAATCTGTTTTCCATACTGAGTAAAGTATTCATCAGCCATTACCGCAGAGGCTGGCTCACTCGTGATACCAAGGATTAGTTGAGCTAGGTCTTTAACTTTAGGTGTTACGTTAGTCATTTCTCTATTCATAATGCACTCCATAATTAGTATTAGCTTGTTTGAACTACTAAAGATGATAAACGACACGGTGTCGCCTCACTGTTAAAGTTTGTATGCCGTGAGTAGTGAATTGTAATCGACAAGTTATAACTTAAGAATTATTTTTAATGCTTTGTTAGTTCCAAATTGCACTAGACACTAAAAAGCCATCACAAAGGACGGCTTGGTGTTTTTAAACAAGTATCAAACAACTAATAGAGTATAATGGCACTAATACTAATAACGATTATTCTCGCAGGATTGAAACATACTTTCAGTGTTTGAATCTGCTTCTTTAGAGGTAATTACATCAGCAACTTGATTGCTCAAAATATTGATAATGTCGTTAGCTACATTCATTTTCTTGTTAGCTTTATGTTCTTTTATTCTAACAAAATTTATAGTAGCTATTGCTGTCGGGCCGCCATCAATCGCTGATACTCTCCCGGAAGTCCTGCTTTTACTTGTGTAACACCATTTGCCAAGTCGAGTTTTATTTCTTGTAAAGGCATCATACCCGTTATTTATCGCCAGATTTGCAGCATGTAATAGCAGCATGTTTTGTGCTCTTATCGGAGCACTACCACTATCTAAGCGTACAGATAAAACATATTGACTATCAGAAATTCGTTGTTCAGTGACTCCTAACTTATACTTTCCAGCTAATGCTCCTTTTTCATAATCCACCGATTGAGCAACGTGATAAGGTGTTGGCTGATAAGCACATGCTGACATTAAGGTGACACTCATCAATAATGCTATTTTCTTTAGTTCCATTAAACCTTTCCTATTTCTTTTGTATTCATCGCACTAGCTGGCATAAAATAATTAAAGGCAGTGCTGATAGCAGTCCTAATGAAGCAAATACACTTGTTATTTTAAATTTCATATTTTATTTGTATCTAAGTGTTTAAAAAACTGGAAATCTCAAGTCATAAATCACGAATTACGATGTTGCGCCAGCTGACACTCATCGGATGCAGGTTATCTTTGACACTATGCACCTGAAAGCCAATATGTCCCTTCGGGTGGGTTTTATAGATCTCAACATCACTCAGATCAGCGACCGGTTTGCCGTTGACATAAGTCTGGATGCGAGTTCCCTTGGCAACGACACGGAAATGGTTCCACTGACCATTATTAAAATGAGCATGCTGCTTAAGGGCTTTATCCTTTGATTTGGGTTCAGGAGATAACCAACCGCGACCGGTTGCCTCACCAAAGATATATCCCGCCTGGCCAGGTCCTGCTTCAATCTCAACCTGAGGACCAAAAAAACGACCGGCTCGCAGTCGTCCTTCTGCCTCGGCTTCAGTTCGAAAACGGGAGCGGATCTGCACACCGGAGTTTAGCTTATCCGCCACCTTGACCTCGAATTTCAATTCAAAATCAGCATACTGAGCCTTGGTCACTAGAAAGGTATTAGGACTGGGGAATGCTGTTTTACCCGTAATGGTGCCATTTTTAACATAGTAGGTAGCCTTACCGCCTTTAATGTCGAACGCGTTCAAATCTTTGCCATTAAATAGAGGCTGCCAATCATAGCCTGTTGGGTTGCCCTTAGTGCTGGTTTGGCAAGCCATCAGGCAACAAAGCATGGTAGCAGTAGTCAGTACTTTTATTGTCCTCATATTATTTTTCCTTATTTGAACTGCATGAAACAGCCTATAAGTTACCCTTTTTAATTTGTTTATCAGCATAATCTACCGCCCGCGCAGTCATCGCCATAAAAGTCAGCGATGGATTGACACAAGACTGGGAGTTGTATGCCGCGCCGTCTGTGACAAACAGGTTTGCCACTTCATGGCTTTGGTTCCATTTGTTTAAATAGGAAGTTGCTGGATCATTGCCCATAGGTGCCCCACCCATTTCGTGGATCGCATTACCGGGTATGACATCATTTTTTCTTTCATTTTTTTCAACTTTATCCATACCAGCGCCAAGAAGAATACGCTCGCCAACAGCAGCCATGGCTTTCAGCATTTTTTTACAGTTGTCGGTAGGTGATACTGAAGTTACTAAAAGCGCCATGCCAAAGTTGTCTTTTTTGGTTTTATGCAGATAAACATGATTATCAAATACTGGGATCATCTCACCAAAACCGCCGATTTTCATATACCAAGTATCGCTATAGTCTCTGCCACCTTCTTTATAGGCCTTTCCTATGCCCTTGCGGGGCAGTCTTTGTCGGCCATTACTGCCCTGATAACCAAAACCTCGTACATAATCGGTATCTTTTGAATCTTCTTCGGTTAGATTGGTTGAGCGGGGTAAATACATACTGCCAATCGCCCGGCCAACATAATAGGCGTCTTTAACGCCTCCTATTTTATAACCTTTGGCACCAGCTCCGCCGAAATGATCCATTATATAATGCCCTAGTAGACCGCTTTTATTGCCAATGCCATTCGGCCAGTGCTCAGAGGTACTATTTTTAAGTATTTGTAACGTGGCTAAGGTTGAGGCACACATAAATACTACGCGGGCACTGACCGTTGTTTGCTCAAGTGTCTGCGTATTAACGTAACGCACACCTGTGGCTTTACCGCTGTCGTGGTCATAAATAACTTCGAGCACATAAGCGTCTGATTGTAAGGTCATATTGCCGGTTTTTTCAGCAGCCGCCAATGAACCAGCCACTGAATTATAAAAACCCGACCATGAACAACCGCGATTACATTGACTACGGCGCATACACATGCCACGCCCTAGTTCCACCTGTTCCTGCGTCGGCGCTGTTATGTGAGCGACACGGCCTTGAGTTAAACGCGCCATGGGCAAGCCTGGCACGGCACCATTTTTCAATAAGTTTTCGCGGACCATGCGCTCTATTGCATTCAAACCCATCGGCGGTTGAAATTTACTGTTGGGTAATTGCGGAATATCTTCATCCATGCCAGCAATACCAATAAAAGGTTCTACATAATCATACCAAGGTTCAATATCTACATAATCTATCGGCCATGGCACACCGTTACCATCTTTGGCATTGGCTTTAAAATCCCACTGGTTCCAGCGATAGGAATGGCGTGCCCAGAGCAGAGACTTACCACCTACCTTGGCACTTCTAAACCACCTAAACGGTTTTTCCTGCTCGTAAGGGTAATCAATATCATCGATAAAATGATGCTTAGTAGAAGGCTTGCAGCCGCCCTTTTTTGACTGAAGTGGCTGACGTACCTTCATATGATGGCTTTTTTTGTCACGAAACGGTAATTGCCAAGGCGCTAAGCCTTCTGTGTCATACTTACCGTGTTCTATAGACTTACCACGGTCGAGTACCAACACTTTATAACCTTTTTTAGTAAATTCCATGGCGGCGTGACCACCTGACATGCCAGAGCCAACAACAATCACGTCATAATCATATTTTTGTGTTTTTGTCATTATTATGCCCTTATGCCCAACCATTATGTTCTAGATACTCTTGGCGTGTTACTTCACGCAGTGGACCTGGTAATGGGTTATATGCCCCAACTTCAGTCATGCCTTCTTTTGAGGTGAAAAATCCGGTGGTTACCCACTTTTTGAGTGCTCGATAAAATTCATAGGTTATCTTACCGCCTTTTGAATAGGCTTTTTTGTCAAGCTGAGCAATAAATGCTTGTTGCTCAGCTGGACCAAGCTCAAGAAAGCCGCCGGCTTCATTGTCGATTTGATCAAGGTCGCTAAAAAATTTCTTTTGCGCTTGTCCTGTCATAAATTCAGCAACCATATAATCAATATAACCATGCACATCGGCAGCGATAGCGCCGGCAGTATCTGTTTGCGGGATTATTATTTCGCCTATCAACTTGACCATTTGCAGTTGCTTGGCAGATAAGATTTTAGCGCGTGCCCCACTTTGAAAGGCAACAGCTGCTTCAATGGCTACGGCATGATTAGCAACAAAGGCTGTGCCCATAATGGCCGTAAGGCCGGCAACAAACTTTCGTCTGGAAACTGAGATATTTTCTTCTGTCATAATTTATTATCTTTGTTCAGTGTGCTACTACTTATGTTTATGGTCGAGTTCCATCAACTCAATATTGCGAAAGTCAATATCATGACTTTCTGCCTGTAACGCGATATAACCTTTTGTAATTTCCAGTGCGTCACCTTCAATAGATTTAGTAGCCGCGTTCTTCTTATCCTTGTTAGCATAAACAGGCTTGGTTAATTCAAACACTTGCTCGCCATTAACATAATGACGAATAACATCATCACCACGTACTTCAACTTCAAAGTGCACCCATTGATCGCCGTAATAGGTCTTTGATGTAGAATTAATGCAATGTTTTTTCACGCGTTTTCCATCAATATTCACATCAGTGCCTGGGGTACAGATATTGCCCGTGGGGCGTTTTTTGCCCTTGGTCATGCCACCGAGCAATTGGCTTTCAATAGAAATAGGGAATTTCTGATTTAAGGTCATGGTTTCTGGAGGCTGCGAATGTACCATCACACCACTATTACGCTTTGGCCCCACTTTTACTTTTCTCTCACGAAAACGATAATCAAAGCGTAAGCGATAATGGCTAAGCTCCTGATGATAATAGATATGCCCAAAATCTTTATCGAAGCTTTTGTAATTATCATAAGATACACGAAGCAAGCCATTTTCAACTCGGAAAGTCGATTTAGGATCTTCACCCAAAGGATAACCCTTTAGTTTTGCTGTCCAACCGGCTAAATCTTTGCCATTGAAAATAGATTGCCATTTATGATTTACTTCTTTGGCAACTGAGCTTGATAGTGTAATTAATAGGCTAACTACTCCTATAATTATTACGCTATAAAATGGTAAAAACTTCTTCATCTGTTCATCTTCCTATTAGGTTCATTACTTAATGTTTTCCTACGCCTTTAAGTTTTATACAAACCAACTTCTTCACAAAGCTCATGCCATCGCTTTATCGTTCTTGTTAAATAATCTTCAGGTTCTTTAAGCCTGAAATTAATAAAACCAACAGGTCCTTTATACTCAGAGTCTTTTATTAAACGCATAAAAGGTCTTAGGTCATACTCACTGTCATCCAGTGACAAAATGGTGGAATCATTCATTGTACCAACACTGCTTCTATCTAATTCGATGAGAGAGCCCGAAATAACCACGGTGGAAATACGCCCTTTAGCTTTTTCAAAAGTCTGTGTTAAAGCGACAACACCACCTTTATCAGACATCTGTTCGTGGCTCAGATTAATTGCCACACCTAAAGAGGGGTGATCAATTTTTTCAACTAACACCAAGGCATCTTCTGTGGTTGGAAAATAGGTATTATAATGTGGATAAAGAATGACTTTGACCCCTTTAGATACCGCATAATCTAAAATACCGCGGATAAAGCTTTCAACCTTTTTATCGGTAATCGTACCGTCGGGCTTGTCGTCTCGTACCCAAACCCATAAGGTGCCACTTTTCCCTTCCATGCGATCAATCGCCGCCCTATGGTCTGCATCCGAAAATCCAAACTGGCTAAATCTATGTGCCATCATTGCTGATACAACATTAAAACTATCGCCTTTTTTATCACTCCACTGATAATATTCACTCAAACGATTGCGCTCATCCTCGCTTCTTGCCCCTGCTCCTATGCCGGCATAACCCAAACGTTGTAACATGTCGACCGCTGGAGCAACCTCCATATGTTCTATGCCGCCAAAATAATAGGTATACAAGGCGCGCGGCTCTTTTGGGCTGTTCGTTGTGGTTGCAAAAGTCGCACAAGCGCCAACAAATAAGCACAGTAATATCGGCACTATTACATTTTTTAAACTTTTTAAAGTAATAGACATTATTGTTATTCCATCACACTGTTTACTATGGCATCCAATAAATATTGGGTTCGTTCAGATTTAGTCATTTGCTCTTCATGAAGTTCCATCGAATTAGTCAGGTTTGCAAAATATTCCACCATCAGTGTGGTCTGAGCCTTGCTAGAAGGGGTTTTAATAAATTCAAATTCTTTCGGTGTCGCCATTTGTTTTCTTAAGGTATACCCGACCTGGTGTGAGTCATCATCAAAGGCAAAACCTTTTGACCAATCTAAAACAAAATCGTCCATCTTGATAAGCCCCTCAGTGCCTAAAATATCAAGGTCCATAATGCATACCCCTGCATTGTAACCAATGTTCCAGGTTGACGTGGCGCCCCCCTCAAAGGTAATTAACCCTGCAGCACGATAAATGGCGTTTGTTTGTGTATCTCTTTGCACAAAGGTCTTAACGTCCTTAATTATTTTTGCGCTTGGTAGGTACTCCACTATTGCTCTGACCGAGTACCACGCCATATCACCGAGTGCTCCGGTAGGCTCTAACTGGGTATTATAACGAATATTGCTTCTGTCCAAAAAAGGAAAGAAAAAAGAGGAAACGATAGCCTGTGCATCACCAATTTGTGAGGTAATATTATCTTGAATACACTGTGTTCTTGGATGATGAACAAAATGCGTGGCATCCATAAAGGCAACATTATTCAAACGTGCAGCCTCCGTCATGCGCTTTACTGAATCGTAGCTGGTAAAAGGTTTGTCTACTAAAATATGTTTACCATGCTTAGCGGCTTCAAGCGCAATCTCTTCTTTAGCAATGGTGGGTACACCAATATACACGGCATCAATATCTTGCCATTTCATCATTTCTTGCCAGCTTGAAAATACTTTTTCAATATTATGTGTTTGGGAGAATTCCTTGGCATTCTCCGGACTACGGCTGGATATAGCAGCAATAACGGCATTATCTGCATCAACAATCGCTTTGGCCAGCACGTTGGCGATCATGCCCGTGCCAACAATTCCAATTCTTACTTTATTATTCATTTTCTTGTGAACCTTATTATTTATCTTAAGCAGAAGGGGTTAATTTGTTCTTCTACTTAATTTATTGTTTGTTTTTCTAAGTTGATTATTTCTCTAACTTGATAAACAGCACTTGATCCGTACCGTGTTGTGGAAACGCCAGGGTATTTAATTCAGCGGAAAAATCAGGATCGGTAGGATGACTAAGACCTGTTATTAAATCGACCACGGTTTTCTTTTTTGGGTCTACTTTTAATAACTTTCCTGCCGCCCAATCGGTGATGTAATAATATTTTCCTGCTTTGGTAATGCCTTCTAAATTACCTACTTCTTTTATTAAGGTCGTTATTTTCTTAGTCTTCAAATCGATACTACTGAGGTTGCCTAACTTTGAAGTATCAAATGATCCCGGCTTAGTTAACACACCCCATGAGGCAACAATCAACTTATCGTTATCCATGTACAAACCATCAGGCGCTTCTAGCTTTTCAGTCTCTAACCAAACTTCAGCTACTCGGGTAGATGCGGGTAATTTATAAATTTTATTGCCAAAAAAATCAGAAATATATAAATCACCGTTTGATGCCATAGCGATATCATTGATAAACTCACCGCCCGGTAAAGGATAAAAGTTTGTTATTTTGCGCTTGGCGATATCTATTTCATGTACACCTTCGCGGTCACAAACATATAAATATTTATCGGTAATAGTCATACCCGATGGTGCATGCATGCCTTCTTCGAGGCCAAGCCAAAAAGGATGGATGATATTGCCTTTTTCATCGGTTTGCGTGATCCAGCCATAACTATCTTTCGCTAAAGAAATACCGCCGCCTAAATTTGAAACAAACCAGGTTTTAGAAGGGGCATGCCAAACCGCCTGATCTGGTGCATCATAGGCTTTCTCTGGTTTAGCAGCTTGAACTTGGGTTGATGAATAAGCAAATAGACAAATTAAAATAATAAATAAATGTTTCATAATAACCTTTTTTAATTAATAACCTTTTGAATTAATGAGCTTTTTAATCACTCGGACATCACACTCTGATAATGCATCGAGTTATTTTCAACCCCGCCATTTCAATCCTACCAATAAAGCACCAGACAATTATTTTATCGCTGCTAAGGCTTCAAATTTGCACGACGAGAGTTGACCACAATTAATTTTACCCATAGAATGTTATGGATTACATTTGTACTTTACCTGATTAACACCTTATATTGCAATCGCCTACCGTTATTATTTAAATTAATATTTACTGTCGGCGAATTATGGAGAAAAAAATGACCAGAATTATTCTATTTATTTTATTAATAAACAGCTTTGCCGTGCTGGCAGCCAATGACGACAAAGTGCTTTTTGTTTTAACAAGCAACTCACAGCTTGGTGATACCGGTAAAACAACGGGATTCTACCTCTCTGAGCTAACCCATCCCTACTATGTCATTAAAGACGCGGGTTATGACATTGATATAGTAAGTATAAAAGGCGGAATGGCGCCCATAGACCCTAACAGTATCAATGAAGGTGATAAAGACAATCAGCGGTTTCTAAACGATGCCACTTTGATGAGAAAAGTCATTACCACCAAGAAAATTTCAGACGCTAATTACCAAGACTATCAGGCCATCGTTTTTGCTGGTGGTCACGGTACCATGTGGGATTTTCCCAACAATAAACACGTCAAATCGTTGATAAAAAATATCTATGAAAACAATGGTATTGTCGCCTCTGTCTGTCACGGACCCTCCGCACTGGTCGATGTGAAGCTTTCCAATGGTAAATACATTGTTGATGGTAAGAAAATCGCTGTCTTCACCAATATAGAAGAAAGAATAGCAGGACTAACTAACACAGTGCCCTTCCTACTACAATCGACCCTCATTGAACAAGGGGGTATTGATGAAAGTGGCATGATCCCTTGGACTGAACATGCTGTTGCTGATCAAAGACTTATCACAGGACAAAACCCTCAATCAGCCCACAAACTTGGAAAACTTATTGTCAAAGAACTAAAGAAGCTAAATTAAAGAAGTTCATAAAACATGCAACAAATCAATAAAATAACTAATTATTATTTTATTGATTTAATGCCATTTCTATAAAATGTTAAATTCCAAGAATATATATTTTAAACATATTTATTAAATGCTTTAGAGGAAAGATGAAAAAAATCTCAGCTAAAAAACTCAAAGTGTTTATATTTTTGTTGCTTTTATTTAGTAAAGAATCAGCCGCTACTCAATGTGTTGGTTTGGTAACTGCTGGTGTAGGTAAGTTCTGGGATGATGTCATTGCCGGAGCAGAAAAAGCTTCACAAGAGTTAAATATCGCCCTTTACGCCAGAGGCCCTGTAGACGAATCAAATATGCTAGCACAACGGCATATTCTCCAGCATGTAGTGAACACGGCAAAGTGCCGCGGCTTGGTGCTTGCACCAATGAGCAAAGCACTGCTGCCACAACTGGAGCTATTCAGCCAAAAAGGCATACCCACTGTATATATTGATAGAGATATAGGCGGCTCAAGGGTAAGTGTGATCCGTTCTAACAATGCTTTAGCTGGCACATTAGCAGCTAAAGCGATGCTAAAAGCATTGAATGGCCAAGGTAGTATTGCAATTTTTGGTCTTAAAAAAAGTGTTGTTACCACAGGCATTAGAGAAGCCGCATTTATTACCGAAGTGACAAAAAGCGGATTCGATATTAAAGTAAACTACTCTCTTGGCACCACCATTGGAACTGCCAGAGCAAAGGCGTTTATTCTATTAGAAAAAGAAGAAGATATAGATGCTATATTCACCTCTAGTTATGTGAGTACAGTTAGCGTTGTTAAAGCGTTAAAGGAGCTAAAAAAATCTAAAAAAATCGTTCACATAGGATTTGATGCTGATAAATTATTTGTTAACGCATTAAGAAAAAACACTCTGCATGGCATCGTCATTCAAGATCCCTTTCAAATGGGCTATAAAGCAATCCATACCGTGTATAAAGCGATGAAGGGGGAGCAGGTAAGCGAATATATAACAACAAACAGTATGTATGTTAATAAAGAAAACATGAACCACATTGACATAAAAAAAATGCTCAAAATTAATAAAAAGAAAACTAAGCACGGCATCAAATAACTATCAGTATTTGTATCAATAACAGGCATGCCATAATTTTTACACCTACGAAATCATACAATTAAGTCACACTAATTCAATTAGTTATAAAGTTCTAACATAACTCCCGTCGTTAAACGAAATAAACCTAACATACAAGATATTAACCTTCAAATAGCTTATACCTAGTTGATTAACTTCTTTCACATTCAGCGAGAACTAGTCGAATTTGTATCACGTTATCATCAAAAAACACCACATAATTGAATCTCCTAATAAATACAACGGCCTACAACTTATGCGCTTAAATAATCGACATCATCGTTGACCACGACAATTTTTCACTATAAAGTGTTACCGATAACATTTAGTGTTTTTGTATGATTAGCTACTTATATTTAATCATTTATCGACTGCCCATATGGCCTATTTCAATAAAATAAGAATGATATGAAAAAAATATTTTTAATGGTGATTTTAAGTTTGATAGCGGTATCAGCCAACGCTAACGGCAAGAAGGAGGAGAAGGAGAAACCTGAGCGGCCCAATGTTATTTTCATCCTTGCCGATGATTTAGGCTCTGGTGATTTACACAGTACCGGACATCCGTATGCCAAAACACCCAACTTGGATAAATTAGCGGCTAATGGTATTCGTTTTGAAAGAGCCTATATGCCTGCCGCTTGGTGTGCACCGAGTCGTTATGGCTTGATGAGTGGACAATACCCTGCCCGTGATTTTAATGCCTCGAAAGATTTAAAGCCTAACGAGCCTAGCATTACCAAGATTCTAAACGATGCCGGATATGCGACTGCGCACTACGGCAAATGGCATATGAATTATTCTAATGACTTTGCTGAAAATCCAGGTGATTTTGGCATTGATGAGCATTTTACCACTAACCATAATGGCAACGGTAAAACCTGGAGCAAAAAAGAGAAGAATGCTAAACATTGGCGTGAACGTACCACCGATGCTTATGTTGATATGAGTATTGATTTTATCAACAAAACAAAAGCAGAAAAAAATGCAAAACCTTTTTATATCAATCTTTGGATCTACCCTACCCATTCCTATATCGACCCTACACCTGAACAACTGGCCTTATACAAAGACTTAAAAGTAGATTTGAACGACTTCAGTGCCCAGCAACAAGAATTTTTAAGGTTTGTCTCTAAACACGGAGATATTGATGACGCAATGCGAGCCTATTGTGCCGATGTAACCGCCATGGATAACGCCTTAGGTCGATTACTCGATTATTTAAAAGAAAGTGGTTTAGACCAAGACACCCTGATTGTCTTCTCAAGCGATAACGGACCCGGGCCTTTAACCAAGCAAGTTACCAGTAAAAGCATTGTTAAACGCTATAAGAAAAAACCGACGCTGTTAAATAGTGTTGGCTCGGCAAAGAATTATCGTGACCGCAAATCAAGTTTTCATGAAGGTGGTATTCGTGTGCCTTTTATCGCTTCATGGCCAGGACATATTCCAGCAGGAATAGTTGACGAAACTTCCATCATTCAGGGGGTAGACTGGCTACCAACGATTGCAGCCATCAGCGGCGCTAAATTGCCAAAAGGAACCTATGATGGCGTTGACGTCACCTCCGCTTTCTACGGCAAGGGCGTTACTCGAACAGAGCCAGTTTTTTGGTCCGAAAGAAAATCCGCAGCCATTTTAAAGGACAACTTCAAAGGGGTAATGCTTAACAAACAATTTGCCTTATACGACATTGTTAAAGACCCTTCAGAGCAAAACAACCTAAAAGATTCACATCGTGAAATAGCAAAAAAGATGCAAGATGATTTACAGCAATGGCACAAAAGTTTACCTCAAAATTAGCAAGATAAAAAACATATTAATAACTAATAACTAATAAAAAGCAGATCGGGGATTTACCATGACAAATAATTTATTACTTTCTAATCAAATGAAGCTGACGCGGATAACTAAAGCATTACTGCTTAGTTTTCCGAGCCTGCTGTTGACAACAACCTCTGCGATGGCAGCCGATTTTCCAACCTTTGAAGCCAATGAATTATATTTAAATCATGTCAACTCTAGTGTTCCGGGGAAAAATTTAATTGTTAATCCATCGGCTCAATTAGGCCATTGTGATATTGAAGCTGCCGTTTATGTGCTGGCAGATGCTGACCCACGAAAGGCTGATTCTAACTGTACTGTATCAGTATATTGGGGCTGGGGAGCACAAGCGGATAAACAATCTGGTGGCAGGGTAAGTAGTCACTATGCCCCCCCCGGTATTACTGCAGCTGTTACTACTGAATGGCGATTGAAAATAGCTCAAGGAAATAATGCGACATTAACCGAAGCGGTTAATGTCGAAAACGTCAATGAGCTTTATATTGAATTTAGTTACGGAGCTAATACACCCGATAATACAGAAGGTGCTCTAAAACCTACGGTTATGTTACTGCTAGATAATGGCGAAGAGATACTCATAGACACTATCGTCCCGATAAATACACTAACATACAGCTATGTACACAGCTTTGATACTCCTTATACCGGTAGTGTGAATTTACAATTCAATGCCAATAGCACACTAAAAATATTTGCTGATGATGTCTTTTTAAGTACCGATGTGGTGATGGCTGGTGAGGTTGAGGTTGATACCGATGGTGACGGTGTTAATGACAACCTTGATGCATTTCCTGATGACGTTGCAGCGAGCATAGATTCGGACGAAGATGGTGCGCCAGACGATTGGAATGTAGGATATGATGCCGAAGACTCAACTACAGGCCTACTCTTAGATGTCTTTGTAAATGACCCAGAAGAACAATTAGATAGTGACAACGATGGCGTTGGTGACAATGCTGATGCCTTCCCCAATAACCCAGCTAAGACCACAAACATAGTTCCTGTAGTCACTGCCCCAGCTAATGTTTCAATAACCGCTAGTGATGAAAATGGCATTGCTAATACCGATGTAACTATCGCAGCATTCTTAGCCGCTGCATCAGCCACGGATGTAGAAGACGGTTCTCTTACCGTTACGAACGATGCACCAAATCCAATTCCTGTGGGTGAAACAACAATCACCTTTAGCGCAACAGACAGTGATAGTAATACTTCAACTGCCACTGCCCTTGTAACCGTATTTGATGCTGCTGCCCCACCGACCGAATTAGAACTAGCAGTGGCGGGAATTTCTGACTCTACATTAAAAAGTTGTATTCAAGATCATATAACCACGGGTAGTTTTACCGAAATTTCACAATTAACCAGCCTTGACTGTGCTGGCTCTAAGAGTGGTACATATGGGGTAACAATATTTGGTATTAATGAGGGCGGCATAACAAGTCTCGTCGGCCTTGAGCAATTTTCGTCGATTAGCACATTAAAGTTAGGTTATAACACCCAATTAGCTGATATTAGTGCCCTGGCCGACTTAGATCTAAAAGTGTTAAAGCTTGAGTGGACTGCAATCGATAATGATGCACTTGATGTCATCGCAAATTTTACTAATTTAACAAACCTCAACCTCGACTATACCTTTAACGTTACCGACGCAGCCAAAATAACAGAAACTTTGGCAACGTTTACTAAAATGCAAGAGCTTATTATTCGCAGTATTGGTTATCCTAATTATGATTGGGAATCTGATGCTGATTTGAATAGCAATACGGTGAAAATTTCCCAGATCACTGATGGTATCCTTGGCGATCTTAGTTTTCTAGCGAATATGCCATTACTGAAAACTTATAACGGTGCGGGCAATATTTATAGCTCAGGTATCGAGGGCTTTAATTCCACACCTTTGCTAACTAACATCACCTTAAGTTCCATGGCTTGGCCAGACAACATGGATTTATCGCCATTGATGTCATTTGACCAAGATCAATTGAAGGTTCTTTTCCTCCAGGGTAATGAAAGCTATCCATGTGCATCAATACTTGACGTTGTTGATCACTACGCCCCTGATGGTAAATCAGCACATACGCTAGCTGATTGGGGAGGAGCCGAAGCATTCGACTTCAATCTGGATAACTCTGTTAACGGCTACATTAGAATACGTACTCAATGTTTACCCGCTCCTGATAGCGATGGTGATGGTGAAAATGACGACCTTGATGCATTTCCAAATGATATAGCAGCCAGTATCGATAGCGATGGTGATGGCGTGCCAGATAGCTGGAATATCGGTAAAAGTTCTGTCGACTCAACCACAGGTTTAACTTATTTAGATGCTTTCGAAAATGATATTGCCGCCAGTATTGATAGCGATGGTGATGACGTTCCAGATAGCTGGAATACAGATAAAAGTGCTGTTGACTCGACCACAGGTTTAACTTATTTAGATGCTTTCGAAAATGATATCGCAGCAAGTATCGACACAGATGGAGATGAATCGCCTGATAGCTGGAATGACGGCTATGATGCGGGTGATTCTACAACAGGCCTTGTTATTGATGCCTTTCCAAATGATGATACTAAGTTTGCCAATACACTACCAGTCATTACAGCACCTACCAGCATTATCGATGTACCACAAACAAACGCAGCAGGCACACTAGCAACTAATTCAACAATCGCTGCTTTTTTATCGGGTCATACGGCCTCTGATATTGATGGCTCGGTGAGTGTTGCTGTAACCGTTGGCGGTGAAGCTGTCACTGACTCAACCATTTTCCCTGCAGGTTTAACAACAGTTACTTTTACAGTGACAGATTCTTCTGGCATTGAAGTTGCCACTTCTGCAACCGTAACAGTAAGCGATTTAGAAAAACCAGTTATCACCTTAGTAGGCACGGCCGAAGCAATAAGTGTTGGTGGTGAATATCTAGAGTTAGGTGCTACGGCACTGGATAATGTTGATGGTGATTCTTTAGTAGTCATTATTGATAGTAGTGCTGTTGATACTGCTACGCCTGGTAGTTATGTTGTCACTTACAGTGTTACGGATTACAATACTAATGCCGCAGTTGAAGTGACTCGTATTATTTCAGTAGTTGATGTGGTTAAGCCTGCGCTTAGTATACCTGCTGACCTAACTATTGACGCGAGCAGTGAAAATGGTACGGCAGCAACACAAACTGACATTGCCGCGTTCTTAATTGCCGCGACAGCAATAGACGATATTGATGAAAACGTTGTTGTAGAAGTGGCTATTAACGGTGCAACACCTGAGCAATTCGACGTTTTCCCTATGGGTGAAACCATAGTAACCTTTACGGCAAAAGATGCTGCTAACAATATCACAACAAAAACTGCAACTATTACTGTTGCCGATTTATCTGCCCCTGTGATCACCTTACTTGGTGAAAGTTCACAAACAGTAGCACTTCATGGCAGTTATATCGATGAAGGTGCAACAGCATTCGATAATGTAGATGGTGACATAACCAATGAAATAATTATTGACGAAAGTGCAGTTATTACCTCAGTAGAAGGGATTTATGACGTTACTTATACTGTGTCTGATGCCCTTGGTAATGAACAGGTTGTTACCCGCAGTATTACAGTACAAGATGCTGCAGCGCCAGTTGTTACTGCACCTGAAAGCATCACGGTTGAGGCAACAAGTCCAGCAGGTGCTGAAAATACCAATGAACAAATAGCTGCCTTCTTAATCGCTGCATCTGCAGAAGATACTGTAGATGGTCCACTTGAAGCGAGTGCTGCGATTAATACACCAGCGGTATTTTCCTTAGGTGAAACCGCTGTTATTTTCGAGTCAACAGATGAAGAGGGTTATAAGGGAACCAGCGAAGCGACAATTAACGTTGTTGATACCACCGCACCTTTAATCACATTAGCTGGTGATAACTCTGTAACAATAGCATTGGGCGGTGAATATAGTGATGCAGGCGCAACAGTTACCGATATTTATGATGAACATGTGGTTGTTGAAGTTACTGGCTTAGAAGCAATTAATACCTCAGTGCAAGATACTTATACCATTACCTATACCGCAGTTGATAACGAAGGAAATGCTGCCGAGACTGTTACTCGTACCGTTATCGTACAAAATGAGCAAGCCCCTACGGTAACCCCTCCACATAATATTACTGTTGCGGCAATTGACGCCAGTGGTACGCCATTCACTGACACAGCCTTTGATGCTTTCTTTGCCGATGCTAGCGCCGTTGATTTCTCTGGATCAACCCTAGAAGTAACAAATGATGCACAAGGTATTGTTGCTCTAAATACACCAACTACCGTAACCTTTACTGCAACAGATGGTGACCTAGAAGGTACAGCAACTGCTACCGTAACCGTTACTGACCAAACTGCGCCAGTTATTACGTTAATAGGTGGTGCTATTGAGTTAATTGTCGGTGCTGACTATGTTGAGCCAGGTGTTAGCGCACTGGATAATGTAGATAGTGATATCACTGAAAGTATCACTGTCTCAGGGTCGCTTGATACATCGAAAGCCGGTACTTATACCTTAACCTACGATGTTAGTGATACAGCCGAGAATGCCGCAGAACAGGTATCTCGCCAAGTGATTGTATTAATCAATGATATTGATGGCGATGGTGTTATTGATAGTGAAGATGCCTTCCCAGAAGATGCTACTGAAACAACAGATAGCGATTTAGATGGTGTTGGTGATAACAGCGATGCCTTCCCTAATGATGCTTCTGAAACGCTTGATACAGATGGTGATGGCACTGGCGATAATACGGACACTTTCCCTGAAGATGCCACTGAAAACAAAGATAGCGATTTAGATGGTGTTGGTGATAATGCTGATATTTTCCCTGATGATGCCACTGAAACACTAGATAGCGATGGCGATAATGTTGGTGATAACAGCGATGCCTTCCCTGAAAATGCTAATGAGTCTGTTGATAGTGATTTAGATGGCACTGGCGATAATGCTGACTTTGCTCCTAATGACGCGTCAGAAACTACAGATACCGATGGTGATGGTACTGGCGATAACGCCGATGTATTCCCTAATGATGCTACTGAAACACTAGACAGCGATTTAGATGGTGTTGGTGATTTTGCTGATATTGATGATGACAATGACGGTATTATTGATGAAGATGATGCCGCTGCCTTTGACCCCTTAGTCGGTGATGACCAAGCACCAACGATTAATGATGTTGACGCATTAACGGTTGAAGCAACGGGTGAATTGACTACCCTTTCATTAACCGCGCCTAAAGTGACTGATAACAATCTTAATGCGCCGACTATTGTTACTGATCTAGCCAAGGCCCTGCCGCTGGGTAAACATAGCGTTACCTGGACCGCAACAGATTTTGCCGGTAATAAGACAACCGCTGAGCAGTCGATTTGGATTATTGATAGCACAGCGCCTGAATTTGAAGCGCTTGAGTTAGGTCAATTACCGATCAAAACCATTAATGCACGCGGTTTGTTAACCGATATCTCTGCTGACATTGATGTGGTTGCCAGCGATAGTGTTGACGGTGAATTATCAGCTGCCATAACTGGTGATGTTAAATACAGAGCCGGTAGCCATAGCGTTACCTTGGTGGCTACTGATAGCTCAGGCAATACCACAAGTGTTGAGCAAGTTATCCATATTAACCCTATGGTTGAAATGGCTCGCGGCACTAACCTTGCTCCAGGCAGTCACTATGTATTACCGGTAACTTTATCTGACGAAGCAGCGGTTTACCCCGTCACTATCGGTTACCAGTTATCTGGGGCCGCTTCCGGTGCTGATGATATCTCTGGTGAAGTGATTATTGAAAGCGGTGTAAGCTCACATATTGAATTTGATATCGCAAATAGCGCGGTAGCAAATGATTTACTTACGGTAACCTTAGTGTCAGCTAACAATGCCGTGATTGCTGATAACATGACTGATACCTCAAGTCGCTTCACTGTGATTGAAGAAAATATTGAGCCAACAGTCACTTTAGCTGTTGAGCAAAATGGTCAATCGGTCAGTACTATTGATGCTAGCGGTGGTGTAGTAACCGTAAAAGCAACTATAAATGATATCAATCCACTTGATGAACACAACATTACTTGGTCTGTCGATGATAGTGCTTTGGTTAATTTAGCTGTTGATGATTCTGCCTTGGCCTTTGAATTCTCACCAGAGCAACTTGATGCAGGTACTTATGACTTATCGTTAACTGTTGTTGAAACTAATACTGATGAGTCCTTTGCTATCACCCTTGATAACCGCTTATTTGTTGAAGCGGAACTTGTAGCCTTAAGTGATAATACCGATAGTGATAACGATGGTATTGTCGATAGCGATGAAGGCTATAGCGATAGTGATAACGATGGTATTGCCGATTATCTTGATGATGACAGCAATGTGACTCGCTTACCTATATCAAACGACTCTGAGCCAATGAAAACCATGCAAGGTTTGGTCTTGAGTTTAGGTGATATCGTTCGTCAAGCTGGTAATGCATCAGCTGAAGATGCTTCAATTGCCCTTGATGAGTTAATTGAAAATGGTGGTGAGCATGGCGAAACGGCAGATAATGCCAATAGCACAAGATTTACCCCGCTATCAAGTATTATCAACTTCAATGTCAGTGGCTTAACGCAAACAGGCGAGTCTGTTCCTGTAGTGATACCGCTTGCTGACAATCAGTTTATCCCACAAAACGCAGTGTATAAAAAATATACCTTAGCCAAAGGTTGGTTTGACTTCGTTGAAGATGCAAATAACTCACTATCATCAGCGATGACTGATAGCGATGGTAACTGTCCTGCGCCATTATCAGATGTCTATGTTGACGGTCTACAAGCCGGTGATAACTGTATTCAATTAACGATTGAAGATGGCGGTGAAAACGATGCGGATAATCAAGCCAATGGTGTTATTAAAGACCCTGGCGTATTAGCAATCAATGGTGCCAATGAAGTTCCTGTGATTAACATGGCAAGTCCATTAACCGCTGGTGAAAGTACCCAAGTCACCTTAGATGCCTCAAGCACTACCGATGCAGACAACGATGACTTAACATATGTGTGGACACAAACGTCAGGGAGAGACGTTGAACTCATTGGTCAAGATAGCGCGGTATTAAGCTTTATGGCGCCAGCCGTAACAAACACCAAAGCGTTAAGCTTTTCATTAGCGGTTAATGATGGTGCAGTAACCGTCACCAAGGACTATACCGTCTTGGTAAATAATGTTGTTGTAATGGACGTTGCCATTGATACCCATAACGAACAGTTTATTGAACTAAGCCCCGTTAGACTTAAGGCTGATGTGAGTATCAATTCGTTGTTCGTACCAAGCTACCTTTGGCAGCAAGTGTCAGGGTCTGAGGTCGACTTAGCAGACGTTGATGTCACTGCTTTAAGTATAAAATTTGTTGCGCCAGAAGTAACCAATGATGAAGTCATTGAATTTACCTTGACGGTAAGCCAAGGTAATACTGATGTATCAACAACCACTAGTTTTACCGTTGTTAAGGCTGAGGTGGTCGCTGATGAAGTGGTCGTTGAAGAGCCTGTTGTTGGTGACAAGAAAAAAAGTAGTGGTGGTAGCATGGCATGGTTATTAGCCGCGAGTGCATTCTTGCTACGATTACGCCGTAGAGGTATTAATACTAAATAGAGAGTAGCAAAAGCAATACTTACTAAACGCCTACCAGTGTAAACTGGTAGGCGTTTTTTTACTTATACCCATTTCAATAAGTTTGTGAGCTTGTTGTGCATAGAAAAAATATACCAAGACAATTCGCTTGATTGACCAATAACCTGCTATTGGAATTGAGAGCAACACTGGCGTGGAGTATTTTAACTCCCACAAGTGAGCAATAATTTAATGAATTCGTATAATAATCATCTAACCAGCGAAAATATAATGAAATTTAAAAACAGCTTAACTGCACTATTTGTTATTGTTGACTGTGCTAAAGCATTTATGCCAACTAGTGTAATTCAACTGAGATATCAACTGAGATCTCAACAAGGCATGAGAATACCAGCCTCAACAATAACGGTAATAATTTTACTTCTACTGTCAATCACCAGTTGCGCCACCCTTAAAAACCAAGATGTAGTGCGCTTTGTCTTGATCGCAGATCCACAGATGGGGTTTTCAAGCGCTAGAGCTAGTAGCTACAGTAAGATAGATGTAGATTATTTCAAACTGACCATCGACAAGATAAATAACCTCAATAGCCCTGCAGAATTTGCATTAATTTTAGGTGATATGGTCAACAAACAATCAGATGAAGTTCAGCAATGGCCTGATTACCAAACGGGGATTAACAACCTATCTATTGCTTACTATGAAGTGATGGGCAACCACGATGGTTGGAACGCTAAAGGGCTAGATAGATGGCGCAATCGGTGGGGCAAAAAGGATTATTATTCTTTTACTCATAACGGCGTCTATTTTATGGGGCTTAATTCTTACTTTTTTAAAAAGCCCTATGATGCGCCAGAAGAAACTACCGCTCAAAAGCATTTTATTACTACCGAGCTGCAAAATAACGCGGAAAATTCCCATAAATTCATTTTTCAACATTTCCCCCTTTATCTTGATAACCCCACAGAAGCAGAAGACGGCAATAGAAACCTACCGATAGCCGAAAGAAACTTTATGCTTGAGCAAATAAATACATATAAAATTAAAGCGGTGTTTAATGGCCATACTCATTATGAAATAGTACGTAATTATAAAGGCACGCTGTTGTTATCAGCGAATCCGTCTTCAAAAACGTTGGGTAGCGGTAAACGAGGGTTTTATACGGTCGAATACAATAAGGCGACGCAAGCAGTGTCTTATCTATTTATAGAAAATACGCAAGCTGAGCTTGAAGCTTTTATTTCTAAGTAGCCGTTTTATGTCGAGACTGGAGATTATAAACTAAAAAAAAAGCTCCCTACGGAGCCTTCTACTATACGGTATCAATGACACCTCAATTACTCCTCAAGGTCATCTTTTCCTTCAATGAGAACGTGATGGCTGTTTGAACCAGCCGTTCTTGCCTTTAAGTGATGAGCATAATCAGGATCGTTAATAAAATTCAGTGCATCCTCTTTCGACGGCCACTCAATGATGACTTGTAATGCGGCGTTCTCACCAGTACCTTCAAGGCGCTCATGGCTAGTCGTTCTAGCGAGGTAGTTACCACCATGCTTGGCGACAAGTGCGTTTACAGGCTCGATATACTCAGGGATCCAGTCCTCAGTAATCGGGGTTACGGCTAAAATGGAATAGTAAGTCATTAGTTATTCTCCTTTTTTAAAATGTAGATATGCTCTGGTGAACATAAAAATTTAAGTGTTTATTTTTTCGTCAAGGTCAACGATTAGTGCTAGCTATCTGGAGCATGATGATAAACTGGCCAATCGGTATAATCCCACCGAGCATCTGCCCAACGTCTTAATTTATTAAATACCGATAAAGAGATGTTCTTATCCTGTTGCAGTAGATGCAAAAGTGTGTAAATCGCATCTATTTCTACGGCGTCACTCTCATCAGAGCAACCGCCACTGACTCTTCGGTGATGAAACAAACAATTCTTAGGGCCTCTTATCGGCATAGTATCGCGATATTCCAATTCAAAATCCGTTCGCCCAGTTTGGGCGTGCGAGGTTCTGTGCCAATCCGATTCGGCAAAGGAATGTAGTTTATCGGCAATTTCATCAAGAAAAACATCTTGGACTCTAGTTTTCAACTCAATACCCAGCTCATCAAATGTCTCGGTACGTCCATTGGCTGTGCCCCACAGTCGCCAAGGACTAAGTTCACGCATATTCCACCCTCTCACTGGGCCACGTTGTGATTGCGCTGGAGTCAGGCCATTATTTCTCTGCTCGGCGGTTTTAATAAAGTTTTGCAGCCAACGCGTTGGTTCATAAAACCCTGTACGTAAGCCTAATTTATGAACATGATACAAGTTGTAAGCAAAGTCGTTAGCATTGACCACACCACCTTTCCTGTGACCAGGCGTTAAGGTCATCTGAATTTGATACCAGATAGACGACAAGTATATGCCTCGGGTCTGTTGCTCATGGGTAAGATCTGTCAGGGAAAAATACGATTTCCCTCGAGTTTCCGAGATAATATGCGCGGCATTTTGAAAAACGACCCACTCTCTGGTTGGCCATTGAAAAACCTCTTGTTGATTGTCATCGATGTTTTTTAAGTCGGAAATATCATGCAAGGCAAACTCATGAATAACCTCAAAGACCTTAAGAGAGAACCAAGGCGCCAAACTTCTTTTCATGCGCTCTCGGTCAGGCTCGTAGGTTGGATTATTATCTGCCCACTCTGGCGAGCGAGGAGAGGGAATATTTTTCCCCTGTAATACGTTGTGAACCACTGCGGAAAAATCGCCAAAGGCTTTAAACACACCATTATTGGCATAATTGGCGCTGGCCTTGCTTGCATTTAATGCCTCAACCTTAGCCTGTGTATCAAGCTTGCTTCGAAGGTCAAGGTAAGCGTTATTAAGACTCTGATAGTCATCAAAGGTGATTAACCCTTGTGCCACCAAATCTTTCGGCTGCACCTTGGGTAACCAAGCATTCCAATCAGGAAATTGTAACGACAGCTTTTGCGTCCTTATATTGGTATTGCCATTAAAACCATTGATGGTTTTTCTAATTTCCGCTTTTGATGGATTACTATTAGCAAATAACTCTGTCAGCATTTCCTTATCGGTATCAAGCACATTCTCTAGGCCCTGACCTGCTGCCCATTCAAAGGGATCATCATCAGCCTTTGGTCCCGGTTGAAAAGGCGGCTGCCATGGTCTTGCTCTAATCGAACGCTTAAATGACAAGTCTCGAATGTATTGAGCAATCTTTTCGCCTTCTGTTCTGGACAAGCCATGAAAATTTGCGCGGGCAATAATGGATTTATCTGAATAATTAAAGTACTTAAGATCCCATCCTGAGCTGGTATGACAATCAGCGCAGCTCGCCGCCATCAACTTCCCTTTTGCATCTTTTAGTTGCTGGCCTATCTCGCCTCGCCATAATTGACCACCTTGTTCTGCTTTCAACTGCTTATTAACATCACTGTCATAGGGGCCTTTCCAGTCAGTACCAGAGATATCCGTGCGTGTATTGGTTATTTGATTAACTATTTGATTAGCTGTTGAGTTCTCATTGCTGAGCCACAATGCCATATCCAAAATTCGATAACCGGAAGTATCACTACCGGCAATATGAGCGTATTTAAATTGCAATAGGTAAGTTTTATTAGCGGATATTCCAACAATTGGCGTGGTAAACTGCGTGGTACTAAAACCACCATCTAACCCGCCATACGCCTTATCCTTTGGGAATTTGGTAAAGTCGGGCTTAGCACTCTGCCAGACCTGCCACGACTCAGTGCCTTGTTCCTTTAATCGATATTTCATCGTACGGGCATCATTGAGGTTATTTACCTTCAGGTATAACCAACTCACCGTACCCTTGTATTTTTTTGTTTGAATGGAAACGGTAGCAGTATCAACCCACTGCTGCTCACTATTGAGCATGTTAAAAACTTCAATGGGAAATTTTATCGGCGTCTGAGCGTGCGCAGTCATGCAAGCGGTATATATAAATATCCATATTAGAGAGGTTTTTAACTTTATCCTGTTCATATTATTCTTCTTTAATTGTAACGGTAACCCTCAACAAATAGCTTTTGCAATAACAAGTGCCATAAGGATAAATGTGAAAATCCAATGTGCTATTGTGGTAAAAAAAGCAAACCACCTTCGGTTTGCTTGTTAAGTTTAGTATGTGTTTTTTTAATGCTGAATTAAGCTTAATTCTTATTTTTACGAACTAACAAAGATCCAAATAACAAACTTATTAAATAGAAGAATGAGCCCCCTCCCCCACCTGATGAATCTTTTGAAGGTGGTGGTGTTGTCACATCTTTGTTTTTGATCATAAGTTGTTTTGTTGCAGTGGCAGAAAATTCTTCATCAGAAACGGTTAATTCCATTTCAATTTGAGTATCATTGCTAACGTCTGGTGCTGTAAAAGAAATATTGGCAATAGAATTATCGGCAATAGTTACTGTTGGACCACCGGCTAACTGTAACCAGCTATAAGTCAGTTGTTCTTCATTTTCATCGGTTACCGCTGCAGTTAATGAGATACTATCGCCTTCGGTTACTTCGTTAGCAGAAGATGAAATTTCAACCGTAGGTGCAATATTAGCTGGCTGCCAACCTGTAGGCTTATCATTGATGTAGTCAAAAATACAATTATTATAATCAAGGCAAGTTTCATAACTCCATTCACCTTCTCCTGAGGCGCGGATAATGATATGACCTACATCCCCTGTTATTACAACTTCATGTTCTTTATCATTACCTTCAATAGCTTCAAGCTCAACAACGGTATCTAGCAGCAAATTATAAGTCTCTTTATTTGCACTCATGCCGGGTATATTCGAGATAACCCATAAATCAGCATTGGTGGCAACAAAATAATCCTTATTAATAGGCCCCCTCATATGATGAGCAGTATTGCGCACATGAGCCTCTACTAAATCAGGGTGGTCAGCTAAATATCGATTCATCGACAAACGGGCTTCATCACCACCATGGGAGTAAATAAAACCATTGTATTCCATTCGAAAAGCTAAACTATTTACGTTGGCGTTGCCGGTATCGAAAAATTCGACATCCTCTCGGTTACTAATAAACCAGTTGGTACCTTCCATCTGAAATTGACTTTCGTAAAACAACTCTTTAGCACCCTCATCGGTGCTGTTGTAATACACTTGTGCATGTTTTGCCGGTGTACCATCATCTAGGAATTTATTCCAAGCTTTAGTATCATCATCTATAATCCCAGCTGCAGTCATTGGCGCGCGACCGCCATAATGATCCTTATGACCGTGTGTATCGACGTAATAGTCTAAATGGTCTATTCCATGTCGCTGTAAAAATGGCATCACTCTCTTGATGTTCATTGCCTCGGTACCACTATCAACCATCATGGTTTTACCCGTGGGGAATATAATTAAGGTAGCATCTGCAGAATTTACGGAAAAGATCACAAATTTAAGCTCTTGACCAGTGACCATAGAGGTATTCTGTGGTTGCTCAGCGAGTGTCGACCCTAGGGCTACTGTACTAAGCATTACCGTACTAAGCATTACCGTAGGAATAATATTATTTAGATGTTTTTTTAGTTGTATCATTGCCTTACCTTTAAGTTTTTTATATTTTCTACCGATATCACAGTAGTGTTGTTCTAAAGTAAAATAAAATATTACCGATTACATACCCAAATAAAGTAATGCCTTGCTATAGCATGCCAAACTTATTTTAAGTACATATACCCGTAACCAATATTTAGGCGAGATTAAGGCCATCTCTTACATTTCAGGTGAAAGTGATGATTGGTATGAAAGCGCGAGCAAACATACAGCCTCACGCTAAAAACTATTCGCCAAGTAGTACTCAACATACTGCTCCTTACCCTTGACATATCCTTACGATTTCTCCGTTAACCCTAATGCTTCGCAGGCTGATCTGATATTTTCTTCAAATGAGCGGGGATTTTTGTCCAACTTTCTGGAAAATCCGCGGCTTTGATGTCATTGGGTGCACGATATATTGCGCCATCTTGGGTTCGCTGAGTGTAAGGGACTACATGCTCACCACGCTGGTTGCCCATTAAGGCAAAAATGCGTTTACGAAGATGTTTTTTTGTCGCCAGATATGCTGGATCATTGATAAGGTTATTCATCTCTTTTGGATCATTAACCATGTCATATAACTCTTCCTGATCCCAAATCCCATGGTATTGAATAAGCTTAAATTTATCGGTACGCACCGCAAACGTAGTTGGCGTGTGCGGGAAGTTAAACTCCCAGAAATACTCATAGGCAAACTCGTTACTCCAAGGTTTGTCGAGTTTTTCACCATTAGCTAATTTGGTAAAACTACGTCCTTGGAAGTGCTCAGGGCTATCAACACCTGCCAATGACAAAATCGTAGGTGCGATATCTAAGTTGGCGACAACCTCGCTAACCACTTTACCTTGTTCAAAGCCTGGACCAGTTGCCAATAATGGTACACGCATACTTTCTTCGTATGCGTTACGCTTGTCTATCAAACCGTGTTCACCAAACAAAAAGCCATTATCGCCCATCAGCATGACAACAGTATTTTCATCGAGATTATTATCTTTTAGCCAAGTGCGTACACGGCCTACACTGTCATCAACCGCGGTAATAGTACGATGATATTCCATTTTATATTCTGCAACATCCAATTGGCCATGATAGGGATAATCTACTCCATGCCAGCTTGAACGTTGATCTTGGACCCAGCGAGGTTTGCCTTTATAATTTTCTGGCGTATTGGCCATGTTGTCAGGCATTTTTACCTTTTTGTCGGCATAGATATTTTTATGACGCTCGGCAGGTAAAAAACGGGCGTGCACGGCTTTATGACTTAGGTAGAGGAAGAATGGTTTTTCATTATCAAGAGTATCGAGCCAGTCAATTGCATAATCGGTGAGTTCATCGGTGATATAGCCTTTTTGCGGCACATGTTTACCATCAACATTAAGTTTATTGATTTCGCCATTGATTAATCCTGGATAATAATGCCCTTGCCCTTCGAAGCTAACCCACTTGTCAAAACCGGGTTGTTGTTTGTCACCACTGTTGCCCATGTGCCACTTACCAATAAAACCAGTTTCATAGCCAGCTTTTTGCAAATAGCTGGGAAAGAAGACAGTACCCTTGCGTAACGCAGCGTTGTTATCAACTACGCCATGGGTATTGGCATATTGACCAGTCAAAATCGTTGCCCGTGATGGTGAACACAATGCTGTGGTAACAAAGGCATTTTTAAAATGCACCCCGTCAGCGGCAATACTATCCATATTAGGGGTTTTGAGCAGCGGGTTCATAATACCGAGTTCGTCATAGCGCTGATCATCGGTAAGAATGTAGATAATATTTGGCGGTTTTTTTGCTGCTTGAGCGCTAAATCCAGCCAACGCGGCCAGTGCAATGGTTATGCCAGTAGCTATGTAGGTAATAGAGCCAATGATTTTTTTCATGATTTTTCCTTTTATTTCCTTTGACTGTTCTTATTGTTACTTTTGTTTTTGTTTTGTTTTCCAAGCCTTTACTTAGCACCACTGCCAATTGGCTAAGCCATCTGAGCAAACCAGGCATAATAAGTCTCGCTCTGGTGAGCAGTGGATTATCGCGAGAAATGATAGGCGTATCGACAGTTTTACCGCCCTTATATCTGTTGGGCCAACTGAGGATGAAAGAAGTACGAATCCCACGAACCAATACAAATAAACAGGCAAAAGACCGTGTAATCGTGTCATAAAATCTTGCCTCGGTTTATGGGATAAGTTGATTTCATTGTAAATGTTACGGATTACATTTACAATGAGTTTTAGTAATTGATGAAAATATCCCCGTTAAACACAGCACGAAATAATACTAAGACACTAGATTCTGTTGATTTGAGGCTATCTAGGTGGAATTGGTATTTCTCACAATCAGCGATTTTAGTTATCGTTTTGGAGATGAAATATGAAAACAATATTATTATTTATGGCGATTGGTATGACTGCAACTTCGTTTGTTGGCGTTGCAGATAATCAAGGAAAAGTTCAAAGCAAACTTGCCCAGAATAGTCAGGAACAGAAAAAGAAAAAAACAAAAAAGCCTGCTGTAGAAAAAAAATGGATGAAATCGATGGAGAAAGCCAACTTTGAAGGGCTACCCTATCGTCTAGTGAAGGCATTTGAATATGATCCACAGCAACAATACCCGTTAATCCTCTGTTTGCATGGCATGGGTGGCAGAGGCAGTGATAACATCGCCCAGTTAAAAAATTATGTGATGCCCTTTACTCAGAATGACGTTCGTCAAACATATCCTCATTTTTTTGTTGCCCCGCAAACGTCTACGGTCTGGACTAATCCGCTTAATAAAGGAAAAGATATAAGCCTTGCAGAAATGGAAAAATCATTGCTGCCTGATGGCCGTAACCCTAATATGGCAAGGATTAAGAAAGTCTATCTAGATAATCCTAATGGGGAATTGCTCAAGGCGTTGCGTCTAGTCGATGAATTGGTTAAAAAATACAATATTGATACCTCGCGTATCTATGTCATTGGCCATTCAATGGGAGGCTTTGGCACCTTCAACGCGATCTGGAACCGTCCTAATTTTTTTGCTGCGGCTATCCCATCAGCCGGTGTGTTATTACCTCAGTTTAATCGCGAAAAAATCAAAGATATTCCGCTTTGGTTATTTCATGGTGATAATGACGAGATTATTAACTATAAATGGGGAGAAACTATTTTTAACGAGATGAAACAGCTAGGCGCTAATATGAAGTTCACCTCAATTAAGGGCATTGGTCATAATGCAGGTAGTGTTGCTTTTAGCCATACAGGAGAGCATCAGCATACCAGCACTCAATATGCTTCGGATAAAGCTGACCAAACAGCAAACTCGTTAACATGGTTATTTAAACAAAAGCGCTAAAGCATAAAACGCTTGTTATCGATAAAAATCCACAAAACGAGTTACTTTTTCATGGCTGAAGGGGCATTTTCTTTTACTTTGCCCGTACTTTTTCTGATGATTAACTCATAAGGAAATACATCACGTAACCTCGGGGAAGGATTATGGTCAATAATGTTAACTAAGTTGTTTATTGCTTTATTGCCGATATCAAAAGCCGGTTGTCTTACCGTGGTAATTGGTGGATCAATATACTGAGCAACGGTAATGTCGTCAAAACCACTTATCGAAATGTCATCAGGGACTTTCAGACCTAATTCTTTAGCGCTATGGATTGCACCTATGGTTACGTGATCACTAAAACAAATAATAGCCGTTGGTCGTGAGTCAAGTGCCATCAACTCTTTAATGCCTTCAACACCCGTGTCATAGGAATAACCATCCCCCACTAACCAATCGTTATTGAATAATATATCTTCTTCGGATAAGGCTCGAATAACACCACTAAGTCTGTCTAAATAAACTTGGCTTTTTCTTTGACCAGAGATAATACCAATTTTGCTATGCCCTAATTCAATTAAATGCTGGGTCATTGCACGAGCTGCACCAAAATTGTCGAGCTCTATAAAGGGGAATTTGTGGTCAGTGATACGATCACAAACACTGATCATAGGCACATTTAAACCGAGTTCTTCATCTTCTGCAGCAAAAGGGAAAGTGTGGTTCAACTGAATTAAGCCATCAGCCCTACCATTTAGCGCCATAGCCGCGTATTGATGTTCGATTTCAGGATCGCCCGCTGAATCACCCAATAATACGTTATAACCTAGCTGTCTGGCTCCATATTCGATGCCTTCAATTATTTGCATAAAAAAAGGATTGAGTAAGTTAGGAACCACGACAACAATGGTATTAGACTTACCACGTTTAAATCGTGTCGCCATCCAATTAGGTCGGTAGCCGGTTTCCTTCACCGCCTTCATCACTTTTTCTCGTGTGCCAGGTTTCACTAATTCAGGATGGCGTAGCGTACGATTAACGGTAGCGGTAGAAACACCGGATAATCTACATACTTCTTTAATATTACTCATACTAAATTTTTTAATAAGCCTTGTTTTAATAAACTAAAGGCATTGTACGCTAAAAAGTCCAAATGTTAAGTTATTGTACTTGTTATTTATTGTTATTGGGGCTTAATCATCCTTCATTGATAGGTAGCCAAAAACCTATCAATGGCCTGCATTGGTATTGCCCTGTTCAATGGCAATGTCCGCGACACCATCAAATTTTTCAGACAAGGCCTCCAATGACTTACCTTTGGTTTCAGGCATAACAAAAACAACAAAAAATAATTGAAAGATCATCATGATGCAGAAAAAGCTAAAAATATGATGAGCTGATACCTGGCTTAATACCAATGGCATACATAGCGTAATTATGGCAGCACCAATCCAATGGATGCCACATCCCCAAGAACTGCCTTTTGCCCGAAGATGATTAGGAAATATTTCGGCAATAAATACCCAGATAACGGCACCTTGGCCAACCGCATGAGCAGCTATAAATGCGAAGATGAAAAACACCACCACCAGACCACTTAACTGGGCATAAAACGCATAAGCCACCACAGCAAGTGAGACAATGTAGCCAACCGAGCCAATAAGCATCAGCGGACGGCGCCCTACTCTATCAATGAGGTAAACCCCCAACATAGTAAAAATAAGATTGGTTAAGCCTATTCCTGCTGATGATAATAGCGCTGCACTCGTATCTAACCCAGCCAATTCAAATACGCGCGGCGCGAAATAGATAATAAAATTAATGCCTGAAGCTTGATTAAAAAAGGCAATCAAAAAGGCTAATGTTAGTGGCATGATATGAGTTTTGCTAAACAGAGCAGAGTCATTGGCCTGACGTTGGCTTGACTTAATTTCGCTAATTGTTTTATCGACATCCTCAGCACTTGCTAACATTTTGCTTAAAACCTGCCGAGCTTGCCCTTCAGAATTTCGATAGAGCAATAACCATCTTGGGCTTTCAGGAACCTTGGATACTAAAAGTAGAAAGACTAAAGCTGGGACTGTTTCAATCGCTAACATCCAACGCCAATCTTCGGTGCTTATGCCTGACAGCATATAGTTTGATAAAAATGCGACCATAATGCCGAACACCAGTTGAAATTGATACAAAGCGACTAATCGGCCTCTAAATTTAGCAGGGGCAATTTCTGATATATAGGCAGGAACCGCAATAGAAGATGCACCTACAGCTAAACCACCTATCAATCGGAAAAAGGAGAATATATATGGGTCCGGGGCTAAAGCTGAACCTATTGCCGATAGCAAAAATAAACAACCAATGGCAATTAACGTGGGTTTTCGCCCCCATTTATCACAAGGCCAATTGCCTAATAACGCCCCTATTACCGTGCCCCATAGTGCTGACGACATGATAAAAAGGCCGTGAAATAACGGCGAGGTTTGCCAAAGTTGTTGAATGGGTTGATCAGCACCCGATATCACGGCGACGTCAAAACCAAAAAGGAAGCCAGCGACCGCCACTGTGATAGACCAAAAAAACACCTTATTCATAATTTAATTTACCTTCTGGATTATAGTAATGGGCTTAGTTGCGCGATTACTTTGCTTCGCTATATCAAGCTGCTGCATAACAAGCAGGTTATTTTCGATAGACAGTAGGTCATATTCATCTAGTGCGACTTTCTTCCTAATCAGATCCGCTAAAAACTCAAACGGCTCATTGATGGGATAACCTGTTTTTGGCCATGTTAATAGCCCTTTGGGTTTGTGAGCACTAACTTGCCAGGTTAATTCATGACTATTAGGTATATCGATTTGCCCAGTTCGGCCATAAATTTGTAAGTCTTTACGTGGAATTGGCCAGTTCCACGATGCCATCAATATTGCTTGAAAATTTTTGTAATTAAGTAACAGCACGGCATCATCTTCTACATCAGGATAAAGCTCAGGTTTATACTGATTGAATTGCGCGTAAGTACTTACTGGCATTTCCCCCTCAGTAAGCCAGTTCAGTATATTTAAGCCGTAACAAGCAAAGTCCATCAACGCGCCACCACCATTGGCAACAGGGTCGGTTAACCAACGAAAAAAGGTATTATCAAGCTCATTATTGGTCAATTGCATGCCCTTATTACCATGATGAAATACCAACCGATTAATGTGACCTATTTCGCCTTTCGCTAATGTCGACTTCAGTGCTTGGATAGACGGATGCCAACGCGTTTCATAGTTAGTTAGCAGATGGACATTGTTATCTTGAGCAAGTTCAGCCATTGTTTGCGCTTGTATCGCGTCTATGGCCAACGGCTTTTCCACCATGATATGAATACCTAATGGTGCCAGTTGTTTAACAATGTCAAAATGCTGATCTGTTTGGCTAAATACCGCCACCGCTTCAGGGGTTACTTGCTTTAACATGGCAGATAATGAGGGATAGAGTATATTTGGCTTTATGCCAAATCGCTGTTGAAAAAGTGCCCGTAAATGTTTATCTGATTCAACAACAGCGACCAAATTCACTTTGGGACTATTTAATAATCTAATGGCGTGTTGGGCATGACCATGGGATAAACCAACAATCGCCATTTTAACCGGTTGTTGGTTATTGGCGTGGCAGGTAATTGTGACCATAAATGCAATAAAAAGGCAGCTATTGCTTATCGCTGCTTTTATCCACACATGATAGAGTTTCATGCTACTTAGCATATATTTTGAAATCATCTCATTAATACCTTATTGTTTTATATGTCTCTTAAACATCTTTTCAGCGAGTATTGAGACGACAGCTTTCGTGTGACTACTTCCTTGGTATTACCGAACATATACCAAGAGACCTCAACTAAATAATTATTGCGATATCAGTTAGATGAAGTTTTATTGTTCTGGTTTATTTGATTGATGAACGCGATTTAACGATTATTCTGCTATCTGGTTTTAGATATATAGCCATCACACTTTGAAGTGTGGTGGCTACAGGTTCGAGGTTGATATCAGATAGTTCTGTTCAATGGTTGGTAATAAGACCAAAATCCTTTTTAGCCTTATTACCGAGGGAAAACCGTTTATCTATGAAACATTGCTAGAATTTATAGCGAGCGAAAAGGCTATACTGCCTGCCATGGGTTTGATAACGATTGGTTGCTCTTGTGCTATCAGTTCCCCAAGGATCTACCCAATATTTACGTCTTACTTCATCGGTTGCGTTATTAATGCTAAACGAGACACGTAGACTTCGAGTGATTGAGTAATGCGCTGAGAAATCAACACTTTGAATTGGATCTAATTTTATTGCATTAGTCAAATTTTCCCCTAGACTACTTGACTCAGTTTGATAACGATAAGCGAGTCGTACGTTAACGGGATAGTTGTCATAATACAGCACCGTATTGGCGGTATGTTCGGCAAAGCCATTTGGCGGCAAGGCAAAATTAGAACAAATTTGACCACTGGCTGTTGGATCTGGTTCGCCTAAACAAGAACTACCATTTGGCGTGGAGCCATCACCATCGACGTAAGTACGAGTAAACTCATTATCAATATCAGATGACAAATGGGTGTAGTTTGCCGTCATGCCCAAGCCAGACAAAAAGCTCGGTAAGAAAGTAAATGCCTGCGAGTAAGATAATTCAACGCCGGTAATGGTTGAACTATCATCATCGTTTTGTGGCTCTTCAATGACGAAAGTAACCGGGTCTCCCGTGGTAGAATTCAATACTAACTCTCGCTGACCTGAGACTAAGAAACCGTCAACCTTTTTAACAAAAACACCAACGCTTAATGACAAGTCTGGGGTTGGATACCATTCAAGGGCTAAGTCGACCTGAGTTGACTCTATCGCTTGAAGCGCAGGGTTTCCAGATTTACCGACAGGGGTAATTACACCTTCATCCCCTCCCCCTGCTTCTCCATTGTCAACTGAAGCCGTGCTAAGGGTTGTTGTTTTACCCAAAGCTGCAAATAATGGACGAGACATCGCCTTACCTGCGGCAAAACGTACCAATAGATCATCGATAGGCTCTAGCACAATGTTAAAACTCGGCAGGAAACTGTCGTAATCTGTTGTTTCTGCCACTATGTCATAACCGTCGTCCCAACCAATTAGCCCCAAATCAATTAACTGACCATCTTCATCGGTTACAGGTTCGAATTCGGGTGTCACAATACGCGCAGTAGTTTCAGTTCGAACATATCGAACGCCCATATCACCTCTAAAGGGCAAATTGTAAAACTCACCTTCAAAATCAACTTGCACAAAAGCGCTGAATGATTGTTCATCTACATCATAAGTTTCAGTGATTAAGTCACTTGCCCAAATGGTAGGAGCCTGTATCTCATTATTACCAAATCGACTCTCTAAAATGCCATTAGCATCTAGCACCGGCCATTGTGTTAGCCCGGCTACACCCGGCATAAACTCGCCAAAGGGAAATGTTTCATACATGTACTGCTGAGCAGTATCAATAGAATCTGTTACGTTGTCATCGCTATCAAATGAGCCTTTCCCCTGGAATAGCTCAGTTTCGCGGGATTTCGACTTGGTGCGTTTTGATAAACGTGTGCCAAATTTAACGCTGCTAATGATACCGTCATAAAAGTATCGTGACGCCCCAAGTCTAGCTGCAGTGAGTTCATCATCTTGATAATTTTTTAAGTAGCTAAGGGTAACGGGCGAAAACTCGCCATTTATAGTATCAGTGCCCCAGACAAGGTTTTCAGGAAGAATTACATTGGGATTAGCATTTTCAGGATCAGCGCCAAAGCCAAAGTTAGTGAACTGAGGAATATCATTGCTATCAAGTTCGTAACTCCAAGCTTGACCTTTACTCATCACTTTAGCCGTAGTGTGATAGCCATTTCGAGCTGCGTTAGAGTAAGACACATCAGCATCTACGATCCAATCGTCATTGATATAATGTTCAACATTAATACCGAGTATGGTGCTGTCATAGTATTCTGTTAAATCAACACCGGAGAACCTTGGACTACCACCGGTAAGATCGTAGCCAGTGACTAATGCACCATTGATAGGATTACCTGCTTGAGTCAACGCTGAGCCAATATCATCGTCAGATGTAACTAGGTTATCGTATCTTGTTGGGTTAATGTAAATAAAGTCAGCTCGACTCATCTTACCTTCACGTTCACTGCGGGAAAAAACAGAATCAAAGGTGAACAAGGTGTCTTCACTCGCTTGCCATTGCAGGGTAAATGCCCCGCCTAACTGTTCGTTGACAAAGGCATCAGCCTGCTGAAAGTTATTCTTATTTAAGAAGTCAACCGTGCCATCAGCATTGAGATCACCAAAACCTTTTGGGCTATTCACATCTCTTGCAGGTAAAGGGGCGTTAGGTTGATGTGAAGGGTTGAATATCGCCTGACTAGCCGATGGCCTGCTTTGATAGGCAACCGCCGCAGAAAAACCTAAGCTATCATCAAGAAATTTATCGATATAAGTGAATGATGCGGCTTTACCATCAGTTTCAACTTCAGAGCCTTCAGGTACATCGGCGCGAATATATTTTGCGTTTACTGAGAGTACGCGCTTTTGTACTTCTAAAGGCCTAGCCGTTTCCAAACTAACGGTACCAGCCATACCACCTTCGATCATAGAGGCATTAGTAGATTTATCAACTGAAGCTCGACGCAGTATTTCCCCTGGAAATAAACCAAGGGATACACCACGGCCGCCTTGCTCTGAAGCAACTTCACGGCCATTAAATGTTGTCAGGGTTAAATCAGAGCTAAGACCTCGCACTAATACCTGCATGGGTTGGCCACGATCTTCGACAACACCAACACCGGTTAATCGTTGTAACGAAGCAGCAATACTATCATCTGGCAGTTGGCCGATATCCTCTACTGTGATCACTTCTTTAAAGTTATTGGCCATTCTTTTTATAAAGGCCGATTCTTGCAACGAGCTACGTGTACCGGAAACAATGATTGTTTCTATGTTTTTATCTTTTCTTTTATCTTCGTTGCTTTGCTGAGTAATAGCTACGTCAGCATTATTTTTAGCCTCTGCTTTGCTTTCCTGACTAATCGCATGGGCAGACATCATCACGGAAGAGGCTAAACATAGCTTGATTGCTAGGTTTAATTTGTTTTTTTTCATGTGCATTTTTATTATTCCCCTATTTATTTTATTGTATGATTTTGTAGGGCTGATAAAGTTTTTTTATTATTATTATTATTATGATGATTATAACAATTGTGACTAACCTAAGGTTTACGTCAGTTCAAGTGTAATAACATGTAACAATCCCACAAATCAATTAGGATAGTAGATGTTATGGATGACATTTACAACAGGGCAAACATCAAAACAAACAAAAGAATACACTAAAAAACACTTTAAATCATAAATTACAACAACTTAAACCTGTAATTATTTTACGTACATTTTCAATACAAATCAATATGGGGATGAACAAAGGTACAATGAAATTGACCACTCTACAGCGTATTATTACAAAATAGCCACAATAGCATTGTACTACCCACCAAAAACAAGCCGTTAAGTGATTGATTTAACCAGGTAAACCTTAAAATCATTAGATCTGCATTTAAAAAGCTTACAACAGCGTTGACCAATGTCCACTTAGCACATACAATGTTATCGATTACATCTCTATTAAAGAATAATATAAGGATCCCGCACATGTTAACCGGTTCAACCCAGTGGAAAAATTTATCAACACATTACCAAGATATTGAACACATCCATATGAGGGATTTGTTCAAAGAAGATGCCCAGCGTTTCGATAACTTCTCCCTTACTACCGCAGGCATAACCTTAGACTACTCTAAAAATAAACTAACCAGTCAATCCCTGCCCTTACTTATTGAACTCGCTAAAAGTGTTGAGCTTGAACAACACCGCAGTGACATGTTTAACGGCTTACCTATTAACCTGACAGAGAAGCGCCCTGTATTACATACTGCCTTAAGAAACTTTTCAGATAAGCCGGTCATGGTTAATGGCCAAGACGTGATGCCAGATATTAGAGCAGCATTAAGCAAAGTAAAAAACTTTGTCAATAATATTTCCTCAGGTGAAGTTAAAGGCTACACAGGTAAAGCATTTACCGATGTAGTTAGCATTGGTATCGGTGGCTCATTTTTAGGGCCGAAGATCATGTCAGAAGCGTTAAAACCGTATCAACAGAAACAATTGAAAGTACATTTTATTGCCAACGTTGATGGTTGTCATATCACTGATGTATTAGCCAAGTTAAATCCTGAAACAACGTTATTTATTACCTCATCAAAAACATTAACTACACAAGAAACCTTAAGAAATACTTACAGCGCAAAAGAGTGGTTTTTAACGCATGCTAGCCAAGTTGAAATTGCCAAACATTTTGCCTGTGTTTCCTCAAATGTATTAGCCGCAAAAGAATTTGGTATTAGCGAAGAATATATTTTTCCCATGTGGGATTGGGTTGGCGGTCGTTACTCGGTGTGGTCAACCATTGGTTTACCATTAGCCTTATCAATCGGTTTTGATAATTACCAACAATTTTTACAAGGCGCTTTTGAAGTTGATGAGCATTTTCAAACCGCGCCTTTACATGAAAATATGCCGGTGATAATGGCATTACTCGGTGTTTGGTATCGTAATTTTCACGGTGCACAATCACAAGTATTATTACCTTATTATCATTATTTACGCGGCTTACCTGCCTATATACAGCAGTTGGACATGGAGAGTAATGGCAAATCTGTGTCGTTTAATAACCAAGAAGTCGACTACGATACCGGCCCAATTATTTGGGGTAGCGAAGGTACCAATGGTCAACATTCATTTCATCAATTGATCCATCAAAGTAGAACACCTATTCCTGTGGATTTTATGTTACCGTTAACACCATTTCATGAGGTAGCTAATCATCATGACATGCTTGCCGCTAATTGTTTTGGTCAAAGCCAAGCATTAATGGAAGGCCAGTCAGAAACGCAAGTACGCGCCGCCATGATAAAAGCTAAATGTAGCGAAGATGAAATAAGTACGCTTTCAAGCCACAAAGTGATGAAAGGCAATAAACCAAGTAATACCTTCATATTTGATAGCTTAGACCCAAAAACGTTAGGCAGTTTAATCGCTTTGTATGAACATAAAGTTTTTGTACAAGGGGTTATTTGGCAAATTAACTCATTCGATCAATGGGGTGTTGAATTAGGTAAAGCCTTAGGTAACCAAGTGTTATCAAAATTATCGGATAGTTCAGAGCCTTTAACCATGGATGGCTCAACCAATGCGTTAATTGAACGTTATCATAATCGCTTAAATAAATAACTTACGTCTATTACTTTATTTAGGTACGTATGCTGAAGGTGTATTGATGTTATACATCTTCAAATGTTAATTCTGGCAAGTAAATTAGAGTTCATTCGACAGCGGATTGTTAAGTTTTCGCCAACCCATATTATGAGATGATCTAAACATGAAAAATAGTAGAAAGCATAAATCACATCTTCTAAAATCAAACAAGCAGATCAACCTTGTTTTACGTTTAATCATGTCAATCACTATGGCTACCGTTATTACTGCCTGTGGAGGTGGTGATGACCCAGGTGATATCGGAGATGATGGCGGTGGTACAAATCCTCCTCCACCGTCAGCCAATATTGCACCTTCCGCTGATGCGGGCAGCGATATTACTGTTGATGAAGAAACGACGATATCTTTATTGGGTAGTGCAACGGATTCCGATGGCTCGATTGCCAGTTACGCCTGGACTCAAACAACAGGGACCACTGTCACGCTTACCGATACAGATGAGGCAACAGTTTCATTCAATCCCCCTGTAACAGACAAACAACTCATCCTAATATTCCGACTAACGGCAACCGATAATGATGGTGCAACGGCAAGTGATACCGTTAGCATTACCGTAAACCCGACAGATGATGGTGATGAAGCTGGTATACCACTGCCAGAACCACTGCCAGATAATATTTCACCTACCGCTGATGCAGGCAGCGATATTATTGCTGATGAAGAAACGGCGGTATCGTTATTGGGCAGTGCCACGGATTCCGATGGCTCGATTGAAAGTTATGCCTGGAGTCAAACAGCAGGCACCATTGTCACCCTTACTGGTGATGATGAGGCAACAGTTTCATTCAATACCCCGGTAACAGACGAACAACTCATTCTGACATTCCAACTAACAGCAACCGATAATGAAGGTGCAACGACAAGTGATACCGTTAGCATTACCGTTAACCCGAAAGGTGATGGAGATGGTGATGTTACGCCGCCGACAGATAATATTGCACCTTCTACGGATGCAGGCAGAGATATTACTGCTGATGAAAATACAACTATATCTTTATTGGGCAGTGCAACGGATTCCGATGGCTCGATTGAAAGTTATGCTTGGAGTCAAACAGCAGGAACAACTGTCACACTTACCGGTGCTGATGAGGCAACAGTTTCATTTAATACCCCGGTAACAGACGAACAACTCACGCTGACATTCCAACTCACAGCAACCGATAATGAAGGTGCCAGTACAAGTGATACCGTTAGCATTACTGTAAACCATAAGCCTAGTACTATCTTGCTACCAGTCGAGGTTATTGGTGAAAACGGTACCACAGTGTCCCGAACGTTTGATCTTGAAGATGCTGCCAGTGCAGTTAGCCTGTGGGTGCAGGTAAACAATTTATCCTATGACAACAAGGCCTCAATAAAAATAAACGATGGTTCATGGATTTCGATTACCAACGGCTCGGTAGCTGTACAAGAGCCAGAAAAAACCTATGGCGGTATTGGCAGTGAAGTTTCGACGGTACGATTTTCTCTACCAAGCAATGATTTTGTTAATGGTAGTAATACTATTGATTTTAGATTTAATGAACATGATGGGCTTTCAATAGGCTATAGAGTTGTTAAATTTAATGTACTAGATGCAGGTGACAATAATCTTATCCCTGAATCAGACTTCATCAATGAAGATCCAGACACCTGGCAGGCCCCTATCACCGGTTCAACCGCTATTACCAAAGGTAAGTTATTGTATGAAACAGCACAACTGATCTTCCCTGGCACTAACACCAACATGAACGCAAAATGTATGGATTGTCATCTCAGTAGCGGATTTGATTTGGAGTACTTTAGTTATTCAAACCACTCTATCATTGAGCGGGCAAAGCATCATGGTTTAAGCCAGAGAGAAGGGGAAGAAATTGCTTCTTATATCCGTTCCTTGTCGACGCCAAGATATGGTAGACCTTGGAACCCACCCTACCAACCGGGATCTGAGCTGAACGGCAAGACAATAGATCAATGGGCAGCCGGTGCAGGTTTAGCTGCAGTACTTGATGCAGATACAGATATGCAAGGCTTTCTTTTTCCTGAGGGCACCAGTCAAGCCGCAGTGAATGCGGTAGTAGAATTCGACTCAGTACTCGACGTAACCGAGTTACCCATTGCCGTGCAGTTACCCGATTGGAAATCATGGTTACCTGAAGTACATGGTAAAGATCTATGGCCGGACAACTATTTTTTAAATGGTAAGGCAAATATAGAGTATGGCAATGTCACCAAAGCCTTAGTTAACGGTACCCCCGCACAACTTGTTGCTTCAGGTCAAGCGAGTGATTTGATGGACCGTTTTCATGCAAAAGTCAAACAGTGGTTAGAAACAGGTCGCGTTGATGACAATGACGGTAGAACAGATTCCTGGGGCACACGCACAGGCACAGTCATAGATAATCGTCGTTCGGAGTTTGGCCTCGAATTTACTAAAATGAACTTGTCCAAGTGGATGGTGGTCAAATTCTTTGAATTTATGCACGAACATGAGTTGGAGTATCTAGCGGACCAACACCCTGATGTTCCCAGAGCTGATCCCGATGAAGGAACCAGACAGTGGCCAGGTACCGATCGTACCGTTTTTGAGGTAGCTCCCCATTTTACCGCCCACAACGAAGTAAACTTCCAATTTGACGCCGATGCAAATCAAACTAAGATGGCAGGCAAGTATATGTCGAGTGTTTGGTACCAATTACAAATGTTAGTGAATGCTGGCGAGTACAATCAATTGATCAAGGGTGGTCCAATGGATTGGAGTTACCACTTCCTACATATTTATGACATGGAAAAACAAGGTGGCCCCACTGAAGGATTCCGGCAGATCACTTCGCTAATGAAGCTTTACCAAACCCGTAGTAATGAATATGTCCCCGACGATTTGGAGTTAGGTTGGCGTATGCGGTATGTCCACTTGTGGTGGATGATTAGCAGCGATATGGGTGATGAATCGGCAATGTTATCTCTCAATAATAACGACTCTAATTTAAGAGCAAAAATTTACAATGCTGTCATTAATGAATGGGTTGACGAAATTAGTAAGATCGATTTAGCTACTTGGCCAAGAGAGACTGGTAGCTGGACTAAACTTGATCCTGAAAATTATGTACCTTCAGAAGACAATATTGTCGGCATCAATAAAAGAATATTTGCAGGCTCAAAACAGTTACACGCTGACTACTTTGTTAGAGCACTCCCTATGTTAGCTGATGCAGGTGTAGATCCAGCGACGCTACACCGACTTGCCCAGTGGTGTTCGGAAGCATGGCCAAAAGGTAACTGGTTTGATTTGATATAATAGTTGATTGCTTCGTGTTGATGTAAAGATGATGGCTGATATGTTGCTCAAACCATGTCAGCTATCATGACAACAGGCATGACGATGATGTCTCGGTGCGAGTTACCAGAGGAGCTTATTTATGACTAAATTAGCGCACCTAAGCTGAGAGCCTACAAATCAAAGGCCTGCAAAATATCGCTCCGAACAGTTCCAATACAGACTTTGAGGTGCAGATAGCTCACGCGGGTTACCATAATAGTAATAGCCTGATAAATATGCAGTCATACAAGACTATCAGCAGTACAACGATTACAGGCCAATAATCCGCTCACTGAGCCAAGCTACTTTACCGGCATTAGAACCTTGTTGGCATACCTCTTCTAAAAGCCGTTGTGTCTTATTTAGTGTCGACTTATTATTGTAAACAGGTAAGCAGGCCAAATTGTTCGAGATAAACACTATGCCGAATTTTATCCATACATCAACGATTAATAATGAGGTTAACATTCCATTTTTTTCGGCAGTATTACGTACTATGTATGGCGTTGATGATGATCAATTGGTAATGGTTTGTTAGTCAGGCTTTAGTTTAGGTAAAATTTAAGGGCGGTGTTAAAACCGAGGTAGAGTCAGGTATTAAAACGCTAAGGTATTTTTTATATTGGCTTTTCCCTCTCCGCTAGAAACCGGACCAATAAAAGCGTTATACTTTCCCTGCGAGATGTATCAGCCCAAACAGCAAAACATCCTAGAGGGCGTAATTTCCAATCGGGCAACACCTTCACAAGTTCTCCTGATTGCAATCCACGTTGAGCAAGATGCCAGGGTAAAACGGTAGCCCCTAGGTTTTGACATGTGAAATAAAATAAAGCAGCGATATTATCGACCTGCAACTGATATTTCTCTTCAACTTTTACTGACTCCCCATTTTTTGATATGAGTTCAATGCCTTGCTGACGATGTTCGTATTTGATCCATTCCCAGTTTTGAAGATCTTTTGGATGGACAGGTTCAGGGCGCGAAGCAGCATACTCAGATCCCGCAACAAGAACCCGCTCTAGTCCACCTAGTTTACGCGACATCATAGAACTATCAATCAAGGAACCAATTCGAATATTAAGGTCAAATCCATCATCCAGCAATCCAATGGGGTGATCACTATACGAAACTGATAGTTTTATCTTGGGATATAGACGGATGAACTCTGCTATACCTGTCGATATACTCGAAGATGCCATAAAAGCAGGTAAAGAAATTCTGAGCTCACCAATGGGTTCCGACAATAGCGTATTAAGCTCGTTTAAGCCTGTATCAGCAATACGTAACATGTCCGCCACTCGTGGATAAAACACTCTTCCTTCATTAGTCAGAGCAATTTTCCGAGTCGTGCGATAAATCAGGGTGACGCCGAGATGACGTTCAAGAGCTGAAACAGTTTCACTAATCCGTGATGGTGCTAAACCAAGGCTTTTAGCTGCCCCACGAAAAGAACCTTCATCGATTACGCGTGCAAAAATAGCCATGTGTCTGAGATGGTCAATCATTATTCTGCCTGCGCAAGTATCGTTTCTGAAATGAGAGGATAATCGAAACAATAAAATATTGATAGAGTACTCAGCAAATTGAAACCACATCTATATGATGCTTAATACGCCATCAATCTAAATATTTAGGGTAGAACGGTTTTAGCGACCACAAAATAAATCGCTTTAGATATATTTAAAAGGTAACTAATAACACGAGGTTTTACTCTATTAAATTTGGAGGTTTACAATGAACAACTTACAAACTTTTGCAGTACCAATAAGCCATTTCATTTTAGCCATCATGTTAATCTTGAATATGCAGTCAAGAATATCTTATTTTAGCGAAAAGAGAAGAACCTAGCTTCCGCTTTGTGTATAAAATGATAATAATCTCTGTGGCGCTAAGTGCCCCATAGCGAGATAGAAGCAATAACATAAAAGTAACTTATACCTATTTTCACTATAGAAAAAAGCGAACTATTTATGGTTAGCTTTTAATTTTCAACTTAGTTAGTCACAGACTGAATTCCAATCACAACTTTAATTACATGTTCACAACAAATATCAAACTGATAGCAATGGCGATAAACAAGTCGTGAAGATTTATTGTGGTAGGTTATTAATTGCCAAAAAAATCAAACAAAAGAAATCTATTCAATTCTTTGGCATTTAAAGCTATGCGCAATACCTTACTCATGAAGAAATGATTAAGTGAGAACTTTGAAATAAGTACTGTAAAGCAGGTGCTTATTTCTTTAACATTGATTTAAGGTCGGCAAATGGATTATACGTCGCGCTATCTTGATTGGCATCGCCCGCTTTAACTTCTGTTTTATAGTTTGCATGGTCAGTATATTTGGCATGTTCATTATCATGACAGTAAATACATAACAGTTCCCAGTTACTGCCATCATTTGGGTTATTGGTATGATCATGGTCCATATGGTGTACTGTTAATTCTCTTAAGTTAGAAAACTCAAAAGCACGGGCACAGCGACCACATACCCAAGGGAATAGTTTTAATGCGCGGTCACGATAACCTTTTTCTTGTTGTTTGTAGTTAGCACTGGTACCAAAGCGATCTGAAGACATAATATTTAGGACATTAATAAGTAAACAATGAGGCTAGTGTATTGCTAAGCACCTTACTTATCAATAGTGAGTGTGAGCAATACAAGTACTTTAAACATTGAAAATTTACATATTAAGCGTATCAATTTCCACTTTAGTTTGTTGTGCCAAGACTTCCATTGTTTTTCCATGAGGCATAGGTAAACGTGAATCAGGGTCAACTTGTACAAAAACAATATCATCAGCTAAACAAATGGTCTTTTTAGTGGCTTTATTACGCACTAAACAAGTGACAGTAATTGATGTTCGACCTACTTTCTTCGTTTCTAAGCCAAACTCAACCACATCACCTTGCATTGCCGCGGATTCGAAACTGATTTCACCAATATGCTTGGTTACTAGGCAGTTAGTTTCTAATTGACAGATAGCATAGATGGCAGCCTCTTCATCAATCCATTCAAGGGCACGACCACCAAACAGTGAATTGGCGTAATTTAAGTCATTAGGCATAACAAGACGGCGGGAAAGAAATCGCATAATAGACCTTTTGTAAAGTATAGGTAAGGTGATAAACCTTATTATAGCAATAGTTCCCCCTCAATACTGAGTAATAGCACTAAATAGTACATTTATTTGGTTTTTGCTCTTCTAGGCGTATTGAAGGACAGCAGAAGTAAAGGTACTTCAGTTTAGCCATGACTGTAATTTCAATTAACAGTTTGAAGGGGGATCTTTTTCGCGTAGATTAAGTCTAAGGTATGATTTGTTTTTACTATATAACCTAAATAATCCCTACATTGGCATAGTATATTTATCGAGGTAATTCTATGGTTTCTTGGCCATGTCTATTAAAACTCAATGGTGATGATGAGTTAATTTACCTTAGCTCTGAGCAAGAATTTCTTTCTGTCTGCCTAGATATAATATTAAC
>Ga0209396_1000533_pt1 | contig 44709 bp, 42 predicted proteins | sample GOMGulsemesocosm_6_FD_184638 | JGI IMG/M metagenome (GOLD analysis project Ga0209396, IMG submission 184638) | Methane-oxidizing microbial communities from mesocosms in the Gulf of Mexico - GOM8C Gulf of Mexico (SPAdes) (version 2) | ecosystem: Environmental > Aquatic > Marine > Cold seeps...
CATCCTGAACATACACGCTCCTTGCCATCCATGGCACCGCGACATACCGTTCATCCTGAACATACACGCTCCTTGCCATCCATGGCACCGCGACATACCGTTCATCCTGAACATAAAAAAGCCGACATTATTGTCGGCTTTATTTTTTAGTTAAGTGGTAAATAACTGATTAGCTGTTTACAACCAATTCAATACTGCTGGTATCTTGCATAGAATTTTTGAATAAGCCTGCTTCATCAAAAATCACCCGATCTTCATAACCACTAAACCAGATAGCGTCTGGATTACGACCAACAATTGCAACCTGACCTTTATTGTGTGCCCCTGCTGCGCCGCGTAATAATTTGAAGATTACTACACCATGCTCAGTACCAGGTACGCCAGGCATAGGTTCATTAGTTACGGCAACAACTTCAGTTTTCCCTAAGTAGTGAGTAATTGACAGTCTTGCATGAGCTTCTACACCAGAAAGGCCTTTTTGCGAATCGTTGAGTAACTTCCATGCTTCTTCAATGGGTAAATTAAAGGCTTTATGACCAATAATATCGCGACCACAAAAGAAGTAGTGATTTTCAATGCGGTTGCGCTTTAATTCCCGTTGCATAATACGTATGGCAGACGCGTCGTTACTAATACCTTTTATAAAAGGGGCTTGGTTTTCAATAGATATCCAGTTTCTATTCGCTAACTGCTCTACAGCTCTACGAGTACTTTCTACCCACATCAAGCCACCATCAGGATTTTCGATGAAATTACGATTCTCATCTTTTTGTAAAAATTCATCAGGGTGATTAAAGTGCACCATCATGCGAAAACGAATGCCTGGATACGCGGCATGAAAATCGTCCATCATGGCGAAAAATTCTTTATCGAAACGGTCAGGGAAAAAAGCAAGTTCTTTGGTACCGATACGAATATTTTCAATGCCTGCGTCAGCTAGTGCCGAAAACCATTGGGCTAAGTTTTTGTTAAGTAGCACCATAGGATCGCCACCTGACATCAATATTTCACGCAGTTTTTCACGGCCTGTCTCAGGATGAACGCCGTTATTGTCAGCAACAATTTTATTATGTTCATTGATATAATTAACGAGTTCAGAAATTTGCGCTAAACCTTTACGTTCAGCGGTACCATCTTCACGAGTAATTTCTTTTTTGGCAATGAGCTCTTCACGATAACAGAATCGACAATGGGCAGAACACGTTGACGCAACATAAATGAGTCCAAGCTCATATTTATGAATTAAACCTTCAACCGGGCTGTAGCTCATTTGATTACCTGGATCTGGCGCACCTTGCATATCAAATGTTTCAGCAGGGCTTGCTTTAACTAAGGTTTGTAGTGGTAAACTGTTTTTTGCTAAATCGTAATAATGACGCGTAATTTTAACTGGCATGCGAGATTCAATATCTTGCTCAGTTCCTTTTATCGCAATAAGTGCCTTTTTTTCATCTTCAGAATAAAAATTTAACATATCCTCAGGAGCACGATCATCAAGGAACTTCTTTAAACCATTAATGATTTGTCTGTCGTGTCTGCCATTTTCTACTTTATCTAGAAATTCCTGAGCTTTAGGGGTAGGGATATATTTTTCTGCCTTTGCCATTTTTATTCCTTAAGTTAAGTGAAGCAATAACTTTAAGTCATGTTGTTAACTCATACATCATTCATATGAAATACAATAAACTTAAAGGTAAGTGTATATATTTCAATCATAGTGTACTATCGAGCAATGAGCTTCAAACGACTTTAACTCATTCAAAGATTACCTTTGGTAATGACATAAAGAAAACACATGGAAAAAATTGATGGCGTTTCAAAGAAAATTACTCCCCAGTACCAGCATGTTAATGGCATTTGATGCCTCAGCTAGAACTGGAAGCTTTACTGCTGCAGCGCTAGAGTTAAATTTAACGCAAGGAGCAATTAGTCGCCAAGTACAAGCACTAGAAGAGCAGTTAGATATTGAGTTATTCACTCGCATTAAACGCACAATTCATTTGACTGACAAAGGTGAAGTGTATGCAAAAGAAGTTCATCAAGCCTTGCAGCTTATTTTAAATGCTTCATTAAGAGCAATAACTAGTCCAATGAGCGGTACGTTGAATCTAGCAATTTTACCCACTTTTGGTGCGCGTTGGTTAATCCCTAAATTTGCCGATTTTTTAGAAAAGCATCCAGATATTACCGTTAATTTTGTTTCCAAATTAGCGCCGTTTGACTTTCACAGTGAGAACCTCCATCTTGCTATTCATTACGGCTCTCCAGATTGGCCTAACACTCAAAGCACATTTTTGATGGGGGAAGAATCTATTCCTGTATGTTCACCAAAATTATTAGAAAAGCAGCGTTTAGACAATATCGATGATTTGAAAAAGCTCCAACTTTTGCACTTAGCAACACGGCCTCAGGCTTGGCAAGATTGGTTTTTACAAAATAAAGCAAAACCTCCAACAAATCAGGGAATGTTATTTGAACAAGTCTCCATTATTGCTAAAGCAGCCACTGCTGAATTAGGTGTCGCATTACTCCCTAAATTTTTAATTCAAAGTGAACTCGATAAAAAAGAACTTGTCCCTGCGCTTAATTTGCCAGTAACCAGTAGTTTTGGCTATTATTTAGTTACCCCCCATGAGCAACTCACTTACCCACCAGTGGTGGCTTTCACAAAATGGTTATTAACTGCTGCGAAAACATAAACAACTACCTCAACTCATACATCTTTTAATTGCCCATCAAACAGTAACCTTTATATTTCAATGCATTAAGACTTTACGAAGTAATGTTTCTCTCTTAATTGTTCACAATATTTCGATAATACTCTCACGATCCTTTAGCTTTTCACATTTATTAGCTATACCTAACATAAGATTTCTTTAAACTAGACTGACTATGGCATTATCATTTCTTGATCAAACAGAAGAGCCCACACTCCCGCCTTGGAAAGTCGTTATTGTTGATGATGAAAAAGATATTCACACTATCACTAAAATGGCATTAAAACGTTTTACCTTAGATGGCCGCGGCTTGATTTTTCTTCATGCATATTCAGCAGAAGAAGGAAAAAAATTACTGTCTAAAGAAGAAAATGTTGCCTTAGTATTTTTAGATGTAGTGATGGAAACTGATGATGCCGGTCTTATGCTAGCCAAGTGGATGCGTGAAGAGCTAGACAATCATTTCACAAGAATTGTCCTAAGAACAGGACAGCCAGGACAAGCGCCAGAAGAAAAAGTTATCGTGGATTATGATATTAACGATTACAAAGAAAAAACCGAACTGAACCGAACTAAGTTATTTACCACAGTAATTACAGCATTACGCGCCTATCGCGATATTATAAAAATTGAAGACGCGCGTATTTACCAAGAGCTTTACCGTTCCGGTTTAGAGCGCGTTATAGCTTCAACGAGTAGTGTTTTAGAACAGCGCACCCTACAACAATTTTTTAATGGCTTGTTACAACAAGTCGTCTCTCTATTACGAAATGATCAAGCTAGCGCTCTATTACAAATAACAGGGATTGGCGCCATTTATTCGGAACATGACTATCGTGTTATTGCCCAAATCAGTAATGACAATGGCGACGACTCAATTGACAGTGAAATATACCAATATTTAAACAAAGCAATTGAACGCAAATGTAGTATTTACGAAGATAATATTTTAGTCGGGTATTTTCCAAGTCAAGGAGATAAAGTTAGCTTACTATTTTTAAAAGGAATTCAGCACTTAAATAGTATTGACCGAAAATTACTGGAAGTGTTTTCAGGAAATGTCAGCTTAGCCTTTGACAACTTATTGTTAAATAATGAAATTATCGACACCCAAGAAGATCTAATTTATCGCTTAGGTGATGTTGTAGAATCTCGTTCGCACGAAGCAGGAAATCACATCAGACGAATGGCAGAAGTTAGCTACCTTATTGCTAAAAAAATGGGGCTATCTCAGAAAGATTGTGATCTATTAAAACAAGCAGCACCTATGCATGACATAGGTAAAGTCGCAACCCCAGATGCTGTACTTCTCAAGCCAGGGAAACTTGATTATGATGAAATGATCATTATGAAACATCATCCTCAAATTGGCTACAATATATTACACGGGTCGAAACGCCCTATTTTGCAAAACGCGGCGATTATTTCTCAACAGCATCACGAAAAATTTGATGGCAATGGTTATCCTCATGGCTTGTCTGGTGAAGATATACACATATTCGCACGCATTGTCGCTGTGGCAGATGTCTTCGATGCTTTAACACATAAACGTTGTTACAAAGAAGCTTGGCCTATAGAACAAGTGATCCAAACAATGAAGGAATCGTCTGGAACTCACTTTGACCCTGCAGTACTTGATACTTTACTTGAAAATATAGATAAAGCGTTAACGATTAATGACAAATATCCAGATTAACCATGAATTTCCGCTTTAGTGAGCACTTGCCTATTTGGGAAACCATCTCCCACCAAACCATTTTGTAATTGATACAAACGAATAGCTTTTCGACTTTTAGGTCCCCATATACCGTCAGGCTTGCCGGCATCGTATCCTATGGTATTGAGTTTCTTTTGTAATGCCTGTAATTCTGCCGACTTATACATATCAATATGCGTGTTTTCATTAACTATTAATCCAGCAGCACCTTGGATACGGTTAGCTAACAGACCAACAGAAAGTGCATAATTCTCAGACAAATTCCATTTCATGATCACATTAAAATTTGGATAAACTAAAAAGGCAGGCCCACGAGCGCCGGCAGGTAACACTAATTCAGCATCAATTTCATAATCAGATAAAGCTATTCCATCAGCACGTGTTACACCTAAGTTTTTAAAAGTCGCTAAAGAATAGAACTGGTCGAACTTTATTTTTTGAAAAGCAAAATTTTCTGGCAATGTAACCTGTCGTCCCCAACGTTCTTTTTCTCGCCAACCTATGCTGTTTAAATAATTAGCCGCTGAAGTTAATGCGTCAGTTTCGCTCTGCCAGAGGTCTATCTTTCCGTCATTGTCTCCATCAATGGCATACTTTCTAAAGGCTGAAGGCATAAATTGCATATGTCCCATCGCCCCTGCCCAAGACCCCTTAAGCTGCTTAACTGTCACAGCTTTATTATCAATTAAATGAAATAAATCAAAAATTTCTGAAGTGAAATATTCACTACGTCTTTGATCACATGCCAATGTTGCTAATGAGTTCAGCACAGACATTTTTCCTTTATGGCGGCCAAAGTTAGTTTCTAGTCCCCAAAAGGCCACTAAATATTGTGCAGGAATACCATATTGTTGCGATAATTTATCAAATAGTACTTTGTGCTCTCTTAATTTTTTTCGTCCCGTTTGAATATGATAGTTAGTTAACCTAAGTTTTAAATAATCAGCAAAACTTTGACTGAATTCAGGTTGACGCTGATCTAATGTAATCACTCTTTTTAGCGGTGTAAGTGTTGGAATAACATCATTAACAATATATTCAGAGAACCCCGCAGAAGTAGCCTGCACCTTCATACTGGAAATACATTGCTTGAAGTCATCATTATCATCAGCGTTAACAATAAAAGGTAGCGTGGTTACAGAAACAAGCAGAAGTCGTGATAAGCGTTTAAATAAAAGTGACATAATAGGAGAAGTCCTTGATAAAAAGTCCATAAAAACATTGAAAAATATAGCCAAGTTCACTTTAGCAAAGACTAACGGTCGCACCCAAGTAAAAATTAACGTAAAATGCGTTTCATATGTAACAAATTACAAATTCTCTTAACCTTATTATTTAGGATCGTCATGAAAAAAACATTCAACATCACACACCCAAAGATCAAACTTGCTCGTTTATTTGAAGGTGTAAAACATGATGTGAAAAAGTATGTAAAAAGAGAAAGAAATAAACAGCTACCTGCTGGGGTTGATTTTTGGGATTTCGATTGTAAATACGGCATAACTGAAGCAGAATCAGAAGTTGTTCATTTGACTGCAATAAATAAACATATCGATGAAGCAGAGAAACTTGGGTTAACCTCTTTTTATATAGAAATAATGGTTAAAGAAGGCTTCCGCTCGGTAAAATCAATCGAAGAAGATGATGAAGGTTTTGATGAAGAATAACGCTACAGCTAATTTAATTAACTAATGAAAATACCTAAAAGATTGCAACCGCTTGTTGATGATGGACTTGTTGACGAAGTGCTCAGCCAATTAATGAGCGGCAAAGAAGCTACTGTATACATGGTGCGCTGTGGTGAAGATATTCGCTGCGCTAAAGTCTATAAAGAAGCTAATAAACGGAGCTTTAAAAAAGCAGCTCAATATCAAGAAGGCCGTAAAAGCCGTAATAGTCGTCGCGCACGTGCGATGGAAAAAGGCTCAAAGTACGGTAGAAAACAGCAAGAAGATGCCTGGCAAAATGCCGAAGTTGATGCACTTTATACCTTAGCAGCCGCTGGTATTCGAGTACCTCAACCATTTGGTTGTTTCGAAGGTGTCTTGTTAATGGAATTGATCACCGACGCTGAAGGCGACGTTGCCCCGCGTTTGAATGATGTCATCATGCCCAGCGAACACGCCATTGAAGATCATTTGATTATGATGAATTACGTAAAAATTATGCTGTGTGCCGGTGTAATTCATGGTGATTTATCAGAATTCAATGTGCTCGTTGATGAATACGGCCCTGTAATTATCGATTTACCACAAGCCGTGGATGCCTCAGCAAACAATAATGCTAAGAGCATGTTAGTTCGTGATGTTGACAATATTACCGATTATTACGCTCAGTTCGCTCCTGAATTATCAAAAAGTAGATATGCTCAAGAGATGTGGGCTTTGTATGAAAAAGCAGAATTAACTCCTGAAACTGAGTTAACCGGCTTATTTAAAGAAAATAATAAGTCAGCAAATGTTGATACTATATTAGAAGAAATTAAAGCGGCATTTGAAGAAGAACAAGAGCGCTTAGAGCGTATTAGTGATGCTCAAGAGTCTGATTAGGGATTAGGTTTGTTGTTTTGTAAAAATGCCAAGCACTTCACTCTCAGTTAAAAGACGACTCTTTCCAGAAGCTAGATTTTCATCTAAGAATAAATTTCCGATGGCTTGTCGATGCAAGCCAATAACGGGATTACGAAATCGGCCAAACATGCGCTTAATTTGATGATATCGCCCTTCTATTAACTTAACTTCTGCAACATACTCATTACCTTGATCAGAAGTTTTATTGGCGATAATTTTAAATTTTGCAGGTTTAGTGGTGATATTTTCGAAAGAAAAATACATTCCACCAGCAAATGCATCAACATAATCATCCGTGAGTGGATTTTTTAAAGTCACTCGATAACACTTCTCTACTTTGTGCTCTGGAGAAGTTAAACGTTCTGACCATCGACTGTCGTTTGTTAACAACAACAAACCAGAGGTATTCAAATCTAACCTGCCAACAATATGTAAACGTTCTTTTTCTTCACTTAATTCATCAAAAAAGATACTTTGTTTTTCAAGCAAGTCAATTACCGTTTTATGTAGTTTATCCTTTGTGGCACTCACTACGCCAATGGGTTTATTAAGCATAATGTAGAGCGCTTGATTATCTTGTAAAATGTCATCATCGAGCGTTATTTTTGAAAATTTATCAATGCGCTGCCCAATATCATTCGCGATACAATTGTCTACAGCTATACGTTTCTGCGCTAACATTAATCGCACAGCTCTTCGGCTAATACGGCAGTGTTCACTGATAAAACGATCGAGGCGCGCGGTGCTTAATGACATAAATAGGGATTCGTTATATAACGCGATTAACAAGTTTCCTATTTTAAAGTAATTCCAATAAATAAACAGAGGTAGTACACAGATAACTAAATTGTTCCTGACGTACTTCAACGGACGTGCTTGTGTACTCCTTTTTGTTTTGCAGCCTGAATATCAACACATTTAGCATATTAACCCGTTATTTTTGAAACGATCAAAATCCCCTTGTTTTAGAGCCATTTGTTAACAATACTTATCCCCCCCAAAAAACACGTACAGTTTTTATTGAAAAAATCTACCATTTACTTGCTCATGCCTTGCCATCGCCCTATCTAAACAATATTGCTGGCTTTATGGTTCATAAAAATAACCTTCTATCGAGCGAGTTATAATATTAGAAAAATAGCTCAGCGTAATCCTACATAATCCTATAAACTATTGAGAAAATATCACTTGAATGCAGATTCATTTACAGTCGATATCGATTCACCCTCACAAAATTAGCTGAGAATTAATAAACGATGAAAAGTTTACACTTAACTGAATTTTTTCCTTATCAACTCACTCAATTACAAGCAAAGGTGAGTGATAATATTGCCGAGATTTATGCGGGAAGGTTTGAACTTTCCCGTCAAGAATGGCGAGTGTTAGCCAGTTTAGGGAACGGAGAATTATTATCCGCAAAACAAATAAGCGAGCAAACTAATTTAGAGAAAATGCCAGCAAGTCGCGCAATAGCTAAAATGCAAACTCAGGGTCTTTTAGTGAAAAGTACCGATAAAACGGATAAGCGCTCTTCCTTGTTACAACTGACCGAATTAGGCTTGTCAATTTATCAACAATTAATACCTATGGTGTTAGAGCGCGAACAGGAATTATTGTCAGTGTTGAGTATTCAAGAAAAATCTCAACTCAACGAAATCATCGAAAAGCTGACTTTGAAATCAATGGAAATAACGAAAAAATAAGACCAGTACATTGGCAATCAACTAAAACATATACGTTTTTCATTAAAAAATTTGTATAAAAAAAACCTACATCGCAATGTAGGTTTTTATTTTTATTGGAGACATGAGCAATGAATAGCTAGAAAATACTATTAATTCTGATATGTAAAACCAATATAAGCCACACGTTCTTGGGTGAAATATCCATCAGTTGTCTGATAATTTTCATCAAAAGCATTATTAACTTTAACTTGGACTTTAAATTTATTCGTCAGTGGGTAACTTGCACCTAAATTAACCAGTGAATAGCTATCAAGTGTTACCACTTCTCCGCCCCACAAGTAATCATAACGTTTACCTTTATATTGAATCTCTGCATAAACATCAACGTTTTCAATTTCTGTATCAAACTGATAACTAACATGATCTTTCGCACGACGGCCTAACTGATTTCCCGTTGAGGCATCTTCAGCTTCAATATAACTGATATTAAATTGATGTTTACCTCCGAAACCGTAATAATTAATTCCAAGTTCAGCACCTTGAATTTCTACATCATCAACATTTATAGGTGTAACATTTCCGTCATTGTCTGAACCAGTCCAGTCGATTAAGTTTTCAATATCAGTTTGATAAACATTAAAAGCCATAGAGACATTATCAAAATCACTCTTTACACTAAATTCACTACTCTCAGACGTTTCTGATACTAAATCTGTATTGCCAATATAACCCCACTGTAATGGGTAATATAAGTCATTAAATGTAGGTGCTTTAAACCCGGTGCCTGTAGAAAAGCTAATTTGGGTACTGTCCGTCACTTGATAACCAATGCTACTATTAAACGTCGTTTCAGAGTCAATTCCTTCAACATCATCATAACGTGTTGCTAACTCAAAAGTTAACGCCTCAAACTTATAAACGCCGTGCGCAAAAACACCTGTGATATCACGTTCAGATTCGCTATAAGTAGAACTACCTTTTAATTCCTCTTGGTATAACTCAGCACCAAAAGTTACTTCAAAATTAGCTGAAACCTCACTATTATTGATTATTGAATATTGGTTGCGGCGAGTATCATATTGAGCTCCTTCACTTTTACTTGTTCCATTGCCATAACCAATATTTGAAGTTCTATTTTGACCAATGCTAAATTGAGTGTTATTTTCTATATCAGCTAGCTGCCACTGGTATGCTGCGCTAACTTGCCATACATGGTTATTGACTTCAGACTCATTAGCACCAAAAGAGCTATCATATTCTGTATCACCTTGATCAATTTGCGCTAACCAATTCAAAACTAAAGCATCATTAACTTCTTGCTGACCGTTAATTGCTAGAGAATTATAACTATAGCCATCATCATCAGTTTCAGTATCGTCCTTTGCATCAAAGCCATCACTTTCTTCGTGGTTTAAGCTAATGCTCGTAAAACCATCGCCGTGTTTAATACCAACACCTGCATTTAACATTTGGTAGCCTTCACTACCAAAGTTAGCACTAACAAAATGTTCACCACTTTCTAGTTTACGCGTGAATATTTGAATAACACCACCGATGGCATCAGAGCCCCATAACGCTGCACGTGGTCCTTTAACAATCTCAATGCGTTCGACTAATTCAGGAGCAATACTCTGTATATTTGTGGAACCTAAGCTTGCTGAACTGATACGAACACCATTAAGCAATACTAATGTATGACCTGCATTTGCACCACGCATATACACAGATGAAGCTTGACCACGGCCACCGTTTGTTGAAATATCAAGACCTGGAACAGTAGAAAGCATATCCAAAACTGATTTAGGTTGAATACGCTCAATATCAGCACGAGTGATAACAACTTGTGTTGCTAATGAGTCATCGATGCTTGTAGCAGAGCGGTTAGCTGTAACGGTAATCGTTTCTAAATCGCTTTCAGCATCAGAAGTGTTTGCTTGAGCAGTAATACTCATTGCAGTTGTTAATGAAGCAGTGATAATTAATGATAATGTTGTTTTAGAGAAATTTTTAGTTTGTTTAGTTTTCATATGACCTCTTCCTATGATGCCCTCCGCACCATGTTGATCTCGTTTATTGCGTTTTCTATTAATAAACGTCAAGTAAACAAGATAATTACGCAAATTACAGAGTATCGGACTTATATTACGGTGGGTTATAAACTCACGCACCTTAATAATTACCATTGCGGGGGCAGTGCCAAAGTTTCATTGGCTTCCCCTGTAATTCACCAAAAAAAAGATAGATTATTCTATCTCTTGGTTTTTTCGAACAGCAAAAAATATTATCTTTGCTGATCAATTTTTTCACACATGTCTTCAATACCACTTAACATTCTGGTGCTGAATCTATGCAATAAATCTGCGTCAACGTGAATAAACTTATTATTTTTCACCGCTGGTATTTCTGGCCATTTATCCCAATTAATAATAGGCTGTGGTTTATCCGCATTTTCATCGGGTAAAATCATTAAATGTGGCTGAGCCACAATAACATTTTCTATACTTATTTTAGGATAAGGCGTCGGGTTACTTTTAAAAACATTCTCCCCCTGACAGACTTCAATTAACTGATTTATCCACGTTGTGCCATTAATCGTCATCATTGGCTCTGACCATAATTGATAGAAAACGGGGATTAGCTGCTTATCTTTATTTTTAACACGTAATATTTTCAAGCGTTTTTCATACGCTAAGGCCACCATTTCAGCTTGTTTTTGATTACCCGTTAACTCACCAAAATAACGCAATTCTGTCGCTACATCGTCGATATCTTTAGGATTACTAAAGACAACGTTTAGTCCTAGTCGTTTCATTTTATCAATGTCACTTTGTGAGTTACCCGACTTCCACACAATCACTAAATCAGGATTTAACGCTAATAATTTTTCTATTTGCATACCGTGATAACTGCCAACACGTGGAATATCTAAGGCTGCTTTAGGATAGTCAGAGTAGGCAACGGCTCCGACTATTTGTTCGCCAGCACCAATATCAAATAACATTTCAACTATATGTGGTGCTAAGGCGATAATGCGTTGTTTAGGTTTTTCGGCAAAACTTTTAGCTGGTAATACAATAAGTAACAAACTCATTGCGGCTAACGATAGAAATCTTCTTGTCATTTTTTTAACCTTTTTTTAATGCTTTGGCATGCTCTTCAAAGTGAATATTAGCTGTGGTCTTTTTATAAGAATTAAGCACGGGATGCTTTCGTTGTTTTGCCGTCTTTAATTATATCGTTTATGGCTGATATTTTTAAATGCTTTGCACAAACATAAGCTAAACGTTCTAACTGATTTTCCCTATGCTCATTAAGGTTTATGGTCTTTTGGATATCATTATTACTATCTAACCAATCAACTAATAACTGAGTGGCGCCACCTTCATCGAATATACCGTGCAGGTAGGTTCCAGCTATTTTATTGTCCTTTGAAACACAACCATCCGTTGTTTGATTGTCACTTTTATTGATCAAAAGTGCAGTGGGGGGGGCTGATTCATTTAACTCAAATTCAGCTTCCGATTTAGATTCATATTTAGAGATACCACAATGAATTTCATAACCTTTAACAACGCAAGTATCATTGCCTAACTTCATCGTTGCAGAGACTTGTGACAATACTTTTTCAGGTGTTAACTCGGTTATAATATCAAGTAAACCTAAGCCCGTGATCGTTTTAAGGGTTGATTCAATACCGTGAGGATCACTAATCGTTTTACCTAACATTTGATAACCACCACAAATACCAAACACTTTTCCGCCATAACGTAAATGACGTTCAATATCGGTTTGCCAACCTTGTTCTTTTAAAAACTTCAAGTCAGAAATTACATTTTTACTGCCGGGTAAAATCACTAATTCGCAATCATTAATCCGTTCGCCCATTTTGACATAACGTAAGTTAATCTCGGGATTCAAACGTAAAGTATCAAAATCTGTATGATTACTAATGTGCGGTAATAACGGCACAACTATATTAATTTTTGCTTGGACAACTTTGTTTTCTATAGCTACAGCATCTTCAGCATCAAGGGCTAAGTCATGTAAATAAGGTAATACACCTAATACAGGCTTACCTGTTTTTTCTTCAAGCCAATCAAGCCCGGACTCTAATAACTTAATATCGCCACGAAAACGGTTGATAATAAAACCTTTAACGCGACTTTGTTCAGAAGGAGACAGTAATTCTAATGTCCCCACTAAATGAGCGAACACTCCACCTCGGTCAATATCAGCCACGAGAATAACAGGACAATCAACAGCTTCGGCATAGCCCATATTGGCAATATCATTTTCACGTAAATTTATTTCTGCTGGGCTACCTGCCCCTTCAACTATTAACAATTCAAACTCATCAGCTAAACGATGATGAGAGTCGAGAACAGCATCCATGGCTACTTTTTTGTAATCGTGATAACTGGTTGCTTCCATATTTGAGATGGCCCGACCATGGACAATAACTTGCGCCCCCGTATCACTATTGGGTTTTAATAATATTGGATTAAAATCAACACGTGGCGCAATATTCGCGGCAACAGCTTGTAGCGCTTGAGCTCTGCCAATTTCGCCGCCATCGCTAGTAACAGCGCTATTTAATGCCATATTTTGCGGCTTGAACGGTGCAACTTTATAGCCTAAATTAACAAATACTCGGCATAAGCCCGCAACTAATGTACTTTTTCCTGCATCAGATGTTGTGCCTTGCACCATTAATGTTTTCATGATTTCTTTTCTTCCAATGCATTACTTTTTAATGATTTTTGTTTAAGAGAATTAGGTTGCAGAGAATTTGATTGCGAAGCACTAGATTTCAACGTGAGTGGTAATCCTGCCATAACAAAATCAACCTGATTTGCTAGTGCTGCGAGTTCTTGATGCAACCAACCCGCTTGATCAACAAACTGACGAGACAATTCTCCCATCGGCACAATGCCATGGCCCACTTCATTGCTAACAAAAATAAGTTTCTTAGATTTATAACTATTTTCATCCTTGATAAATTGCTTTAAAAAATCAATAAATGCCGTTTTTTGTTGAGGATAAAACTCATTGTCTTGATGGCATAAACAATTGCTTAACCACAATGTTAAGCAATCAACTAATACACAGTCGGAACTTTGTAAGGCCTGTTGAAGGGCTTCAGATAAATACAACGGGGACTCAAGTAGTTGCCAATGTTGAGGACGTTCAACTTGGTGTTGAACAATACGTTGGCTCATTTCTTCATCTTGAGCTTGTGCAGTAGCGAGATAACATACGGTGCTCCCCGTTAACTCAGTTTGTTTTGCTACATTTTCAGCTAAACGAGACTTTCCTGATCGCGCACCACCTAAGATAAAATGGATCATATTTGAATTCGTCTTTCTCATTAACCTACCTCAGCCAAAAAGGTTATTGGCGGTGAAGCCAATACCAGCAGAATAATATAAACCGCCACTTCTAAAATTTGTTGCGCCGCTCCTAAACAATCGCCAGTAAATCCGCCTAGCTGTCGATTAAACCAAAGCATCAATAAAATGCGTATCATCCATAAGCACACAATCATCACGAAACAGTGTAATACCGGCAATAAAGCAAACAGTACAACAGCGCCGGTAATGAGCAATATTAATAAACCATTTAGCGATAAATGCTGTGCTAAAGGTTTTACCTTTGACTGTGCATCTTCACTCACATAGCACATGCTAAAAATTAAACTGGTACTTACCACTCGGCTCAAGGTATGTGCTAACACTAATGCCAAACAAAGGGCTAATACTGAGTTCTCTTTATAGCTAGCCAATAAAACTAAACTTTGATATTTGATCATCAAAATGAAAAATAAGCCCGCGGCGCCATAAGTACCTAAACGGCTATCTTTCATAATGTTTAGCTTTTGTTCAACGGTCCAACCGCCGCCAAACCCATCCCAAACATCAGCCCAACCATCCTCGTGGAAAGCTCCGGTAAGCAATAAACCAATGGCCATAGAAATAAGAATCGCTAAAGAAATAGGTAATAAAATCGAAAGTATCAATAGAATGAAAGTAGTAATACTCCCGATAAATAAGCCAATTAAAGCAAAGTATCTGCTCGCTTGATGTAACATTTCAGGTTTAACAACCTCAGGTAAATTCACAGGTATGCGAGTAAAAAAACTCAACGCGAGTAGCAACAAATAATATTGCTGTTTGCATTGTTGCCAAAACGACTGTTTATTCATCTAATCTACTACACTACTAGCGTTTGCATCAGTTACATCAGTAACTTCAGCTTGAGCAAAGCTTGCCATGTCGTTATAAAATGCAGCTGAAGCTTGAATTAACGGTAAAGCCAACGCTGCTCCGGTACCTTCGCCTAGGCGTAATCCTAAATTTAATAACGGTTTAATTTTTAAATAATCGAGCATTTTCTGATGGCCTTGCTCGCCGGAACAATGAGCAAAAATCATATAGTCTTTAACATTTTCATTCAGCTCTATAGCAAGCATGGCTGCCGCGGTACAAATAAAACCATCGACAACAATAATCATTTGTTTCTCTGCCGAAGCTAACATTGCTGCGGTAATTTGCACAATTTCAAAACCACCTAAACACGCTAAAATTTCTTTAGCATTGCTAAGGTTACCTTGATGAAGTATTAATGCTTGTTCAATAACCTGTTGTTTGCGCTTTACGACGTCATCACTTATGCCAGTGCCTCGTCCAACGCTTTCTATTGCAGGAATATTCATCACCGCTGACATAATTGCCGACGCTGATGTTGTATTGCCAATGCCCATTTCACCAAAAGCAACGATATTGCAGTCGTTTTCATGGATTGATTGTATTAAGGTCGTCGCTTTCTCAAAACCCAATTCCACTTGTTCTTGGCTCATGGCAGGAGATACATTTAGCGGCTCAGTAATTTGACCTAAACGTTGGTCAATAACACCGACATAACTTTTTGCTGGAGATAAAATACCGGCATCAACAACGTTTAATTTCCAGCCTAATTGTTTGCAAAAAACATTAATGGCCGCACCACCTTTAGCGAAATTAGCCACCATTTGTGACGTCACTTCACTTGGTGCAATTGAAACCCCTTCTGCAGCGACGCCATGGTCGCCAGCAAAAACAAATAAATTGGGCTTATTAACACTTAACAATTTTTTGGTATTATTAGCTGTCGACAACTGAACTCGTGCAATTATTTTGGCGGTATTTTCTAATTGACCTAAAGCACCTAGTGGTTTCGTTTTTCCGTCAATCGTTGCTTGAATCTCTTCATCAAACTCATGGCTGATTTTTTTAATAGAAAAGCTCATTAATAGCTCCTTTAAGCTTTATTTTTGCGAAAGTACAACAAGGATAAAAAGAATAAACTACCAACAGCAGAGGTTATTACTCCCACTGGCAGCTCTTGGTTCTCTAAAACGATACGCGAAAGTACATCAACCCACATCATGAAAATCCCACCAACTAGTGCCGTTAGCATAATGCCAAAAACAGTACCTTGAGAAACAAAATATCGCACAATATGCGGGATCATCAGTCCAACAAAGCCAATGCCTCCACACAATGAAACCAGTGTTGCTGTGATCAGTGAACTCAGCACTAACATCACTAAACGGAAACGATTTACATTTATTCCCAACGTTGTCGCACTTTCATCACCTAATAACATCGCATTCAATTGGCGTCGATACGCTAACATCATCATTACACAGCTGGTAATCACTAGAGCTGGAAACCATAAAACGCCCCATTGTGCGCGAGAAAAACTGCCCATGGTCCAAAATAATACCGCTGTAACGGCCTGTGGATCTGTGTGATAAAGCAAAAGGCTGGTAAAAGAACTGAATAGAAATGACAAGGCCACACCTGCCAATAACATTGATTCAACTTGCTGACTTTGCTTGCGACCGGAAATCATCAATAACATTAACATCGCCACTAAACTCCCTGCAAAAGCCGCAACAGGCGTTAACAATGAAATAGTGCTCCCAAGTAAAACAATAGAAATAACGACGCCCAAAGAAGCGCCTGAAGAAATACCAAAAAGATAAGGATCGGCTAAAGGGTTTCGCGTTACTGTTTGTAAAATAAGCCCTGAAACCGCTAAACCACAACCTGCTAAAAACGCTAGAATGGCGCGTGGCATTCTCAGTTCCCAAATAATGCGTTCAAAAAACAAAACATCTCGAGCGTCTTTTTCTGGTGAAAAACTAGCAAGCAAACTTGAAATAACATCATTAAAGCTAATATCAGCTGCCCCTAAAGATAAAGAAGCAATAAAGCTCAGTAGACCAAAGCTTATGGTAAAAAAGATAATCGTAGCGTTATTGATTCTAATCATGGGAAAACTCACTTTTATGCTCACTTTGATGTACTGCTTTATCGTGAGTGTCATAACCATAAAAATATGAAATATGTGGGACATTATGCTGAGAATGAACAGAAACATCGGCGCACACGCCAAATACATTTGACAACATTTCGCTCGTGATCACATTTTGTGGTGTGCCTTGTTCAACCAACTTACCTTTATCTAATACAATGAGTTGATCACACATCGCACTCGCAAGATTTAAATCATGAAATGATGCAATAACAGTTATACCAAGTGATTTAGCTAATTCGATGACCTGAATTTGATAGCGTACATCAAGGTGGCTGGTGGGTTCATCCATAATCAACAAGCTCGGAGACTGCACAATGGCACGTGCGATTAACGCTCTTTGCTTTTCGCCGCCTGATAAATGTTCAAAATTTTGTAAGGTTTTGTCAACTAAACCTACTTGTTTAATTGCACAGTCTATTTTTTGTCTGTCGCTGGATTGTTCTCGCGTAAATAAACCTTTATGGGGAAGTAAACCAAGAGCAACAATGTCATACACGGTTAAATTAAAATGGGTAGGTGTTTCTTGTAAAACTACCGCTATATCTTGTGCGTATTGATATGCGTCGTATTGTTGCCAAATATCTTGTTGATTGAATTTAACCGAACCTGAATTTGGTTTTACATAACGATATAAGCAACGCAGTAAACTCGATTTCCCCGCACCATTAGGGCCTAAAATTCCGGTAAAACTGCCTTTATTTATAACAAAAGAAATATCATCTAAAATAAGTTGGTTATCAGCATGCCAAGAAACATGCTGCACTGAAAGCAATTCAGTTTTAGCTCTAGATATTGAAGAAGATTGATCGTTGCTACTTTTCAAAAATTGCTACTCACACGCTATTGAAACTTGAGGAGTAGCCAAACAGAGCACAATCAATCTCTAGTATATGAAAGTAAGACAAGAGTTGAATATACAATGTTCGAGTAAACCCGCTCGACTTTGTTGGTTATGTCTACCATTTTAATAGACAACTGACTCTTAATTAATGGGTATCCTGACTTAAGCTTCATACCTTTAGATGATACTAATAAAGCTTTTACAGTTGCGGGTACAGTTGTGGATTCTCACCACATTCCCACATTAAAAAGGAGTTAACTAATTTTATCAGGCGATTATCGTCAGCTAGCTAAAAATAGCAAGGTTTAATTAGCAATAAAGGTGAAAATATAGACAAATGTACTAAATATATTACCAAACAATTTTTGGCCAATCGTCTCCTTGTTCGTCAGTGTGTACCGTAACTTTAACGAATTTTGCGTATGGGATGTCAATATTACTCATATGAGTAGTGCCGGGTATGGGCAATGCCAACACGCGTGCAATAAGATGTTTAATAACACCACCATGAGCAACCACCAAGGTATTTCCTTTCGGTCCAATTGTTAACCAATTCTGCCACCAAGTATCAACTCGTTGCACAAAATTATCCATGGTTTCACCATTAGGAGGTGTATGATCCCAAGGGTTTTGCCAAAAACCGCCAATCGAACTCTGCAATTTACTCGATTTAATTTCCCATAAATCTGTATATGCTCGTCCATCCCAATCACCAAAATCCATTTCTTTGAGTCTTTCGTCAAGCTCGAGATTAATATTACATTTCAATGCGTATTCTGTGGCAAACATTCGACAACGTTGCAATGGTGAACTTATACAGTAAGACATTTCAGGTAATTGTTGGCTGGTTTTCCATAACTCCCTTAGGCCTTTATCTGAAAGCGCAACATCAGTTTTACCGGTTAAAATACCGGGTGTCGCAATTTCACCATGACGTAATAAATATAAAGTGCGTTGATGCAATGCCTTGTACCTTTTTAAATTTTTTGCGCTGAAGTAAGAATAGGGTAACCTTAAATTGAATGTTGCGTAAGTATTTAGTAGAGTGTCGATCTTATTAGGTGTCTGACACATTGTTTTTATTAACAATTCGTTAGGTGAAACGAGAAACCAGTTTAAAGCTGGTACTGCCCCCGCAACGGTAACTGTGAGCAGCAATAAAACCACTGTAATATTTTATTATGGGAAGGTATTGCACATGCGATGATCAGAAGTCCGGAGACCGGCCTAATAACTCGATTACTGCGGAGGGCGGTTTCATTTGAGAGCAATAAGTTAAATCAATGATGAAACGTCTTCGTTTTAAACTTATTGCCCCTCTTAGTTCCCCCCACCCGTATATTTATTTCAACTTTTTATACAAAGGGAACATGATTATGAAAATCACGGCACAATTCACCGCTAGACATTCAGATCCAGTAAATAAAAACGTCGTACCTAAAACTTACTGGCTTATTTTTGTTATTTTATCCGCATTAATGATTATGACCCGCCCTTATCATTTTGCTACTGCGTTGCATTTACCTAGTGCTTCGTTAGCGGTATTTTTTCTCGGTGGTTTCTTTTTAAAAACCAATAAAACTTTTTGGGGATTTTTTGCCTTAAGTGTCAGTATTGATCTGGCCAGTAGTTATGCTCGCGGCGCATTTGGTGATTGTATTACCGTATCATATCCATTTTTAGTGGTTGGTTATTTTGCTTTATGGCAAACTGGAAAATGGTGTTTCTTTAGTGTTGGGCAAACCAATATAGCCCTTGGTGTTACAAAAAATATCGTTGGATTATTTATCGCTAGTTCATTCGCTTTTTTCACCTCTAACGCCAGCTATTATTTAATTTCAGGAAAGTTTCCTGATTTATCATGGCTGCAATACAGCACTCGTGTCGCTAAATACTACTTCTCATATATTCAAAGCCCGTTTTTATACGTAATTTTAGGCTTGGCTATTTACTGTATTTTTGCTCAAATTAAAATGTTAAAAAGTGAAAAAGTCAATGTCGAATAATTGTCATTGTCCAGCGATTATTATTAGCGCTCCTTCTTATGGTTCAGGTAAAACAACCATTACTACAGCCATGGCTACTTATCATCGTTTACAAGATAAAGATGTTCGCGTTTTTAAAACAGGATCCGATGATCCTAACAAAAGCCAGTGGTAACCCCGTTATCAACTTGATTTATAGATGGTCGGTGAACAAAGCTGTCGTGAACTATTATTTGAAGCGGCGCAGCAAGAAGATTTTATTTTAATTGAAGCGTAATGGGGGGATTTGATGGCGATCCTAGCACTGCTGATTTAAGTTTATTCTTTGATATTCCAGTATTAGCCATTATTGACTCAGAATATAATTTAGCTTAGCATCCGCTACCACATATTTGTAATACTTAACGAATACCACAAAAATGAATAAAACTTGGATTGGCTTTTTAATAGTACTATCGATTGCATTGCAGTCGTTTATTGCTGTGGCTAATTCAGACAATGATCACCAGCCTGACGCTCAACATCTTCAAACTGAACATTCTCATGAAATTGACTATGTAGAGATTGATGAAGAATCTGCTGAAAGTGAACATAACATCAAAGATTGTCATCATTGTGGTCATTGCCAAGGATCACACACCCAATGGCTTTCAACGAAAAAAACAAATCATATTACCGCTAAACTTTTAACTCCTAACCAGTATTTTTATCTTGTTCATCTAGATAACAGCTTTATAGAACAGCTTATACGCCCTCCCATCGCTTAATTTAATTTTATACCTAAATTTTCCGCAACAATCTTACTATCACTAAAGATTGAACTAATTATTAACATTAGTTCTGTTGCAACGTTTACCTTTAAATTAAGAGAAAATCATGATCAACTCAATGAATAAACGCATCAGTACAACCCTACTGAGTGCGCTACTTTATAGCTTAACGGCTTTATCAAATAATGCCCTTGCTGCTAATCCCCCACAAGAAACTCAAGAAACACATGAAGAAGGAATTACCTTTACACCTGAGCAAATGACACTCGCGAACATTAAAATATCAACTTTACTCCCCAAAATTTTCGCAAGCCGTGTTTATGCTCCAGGGGAAATTAAGGCTAATGGTTACAGCAGTTATATTGTTTCACCACGAACAGAGTCTGTCGTGGTAAGTCGTCATGCTACCTTGGGAGAACATGTTGAAAAAGATCAAGCTTTGGTTACTTTATTTAGTGAGTCTGTGGCAGAAGCGCAAGCTAATTATCGTGTTGCTTACAGCGAATGGCAACGTACTAAAAAGTTAGAAAAAGGTACAGTGAGTGAAAGCCGCTTACTGCAAAGTGAAACAGATTACATTGCTGCCTTTGGCCGTTTAACCGCATTTGGCTTAACGAAAACTGCCATTAAAGCTATTGTTAAAAACAATTCTTCAAATTTGGGTGAATATACCTTAGTGGCAAAACGCTCTGGTGCCGTATTAAGCGATAATTTTTCACAAGGGCAACGTGTTGCACCCGGCGAACAAATTATGGTTTTGGCTAACGAAGAACATTTATGGGTAGAAGCCCGCATTTCTCCAAACAAAAATCTAAACTTACCTGCTGGAACACCTGCTGAAATAGAATTCGTGGGTCAAATGTATGATGCAAAAGTTATTCAAGAAGCCCACACAATAGATCCCAGTACCCGTACCAGAATTGTAAGATTATCCGTTGAAAATAAAGATGACACCTTACATTCGGGCATGTTTGTTAATGTTAACTTCCTGTTTGATACACCGACACCTGTAATAGCTGTTCCCGAAGCAGCATTAATGAGAAGTTCGGACGGTGATTGGACAGTGTTTGTTGAAGATCACTCGGGTGAGTTTGAGGCGGTTGAAGTTAAGTTGGGTCAACCTCTCGGTAATTATCGCCAAATAATAGGTATCTCCCCCAATACTAGAGTCGTTACCCAAGGTGCCTTTTTTGTGGCTTCTGAAATTGCAAAAGGCGGATTTGATTCGCACGGTCATTAGGTAAGGAATCAGACTATGCTAAATAAAATGATTGATTGGTCCATCAATAATCGACTATTGGTGATCATCGCTCTGTTCACCACAATGGCGGGATCAATAATAATGATCCCAAAACTAAATTTGGACGCTTTTCCTGATGTAACTAACGTTCAGGTCGCTGTGAATACAGAAGCTCCCGGCTTGGCGGCTGAAGAAGTTGAACAACTTATAACCTATCCAATTGAAGCCGTAATGTATGCTTTACCTGATGTAGAACAAGTCAGGTCAATTTCAAAAACAGGACTTTCAGGGGTTACCGTTGTATTTAAAGAAGGCACCGATATATATTTTGCTCGCCAATTAGTTTTTGAGCGACTGCAAACGGCTACAGCATTAATTCCTCAAGGTGTTGGTACACCTTCGATGGGACCAAATACATCAGGTTTAGGTCAAATTTTTCAGTATTTACTCATTGCTGATAAAGATTCAGGTTATGACTCAATGACCTTAAGGAGTTTAAACGACTGGATCGTTAAGTTAATGGTAATGCCTGTTGACGGTGTAACAGACGTATTATCTTTTGGTGGAAATGTTAGGCAATACCAAGTCAATATTGACCCGAGTAAATTACTTTCTTACCAGTTAACACAAGATGACATTGTTACCGCACTCGATAAGAATAACGCCAATGTCGGCGGCTGGTATATGAATAGAGGACAAGAGCAGCTTGTTATTCGCGGTACGGGTTGGTTCAATAGTGGTGAGGCTGGTTTAACTGACATTGAGCAAGTTCCTGTTAAAACAGTGTCTGGCACCGTAGTCACTATTGAAGATATTGCAACGGTCGCCTTGGGTAATGAAATTCGCCAAGGCGCTGTAACCATGACTCGCCGAAATAAAGCAGGAAACATTGAAAGCTTGGGTGAAGTTGTTTCGGGCATCGTATTAAAGCGGATGGGAGCAAATACCAAAGCGACAATTGACGGTATCAATGCGCGAATTCCGATGATTAACCAGGCCCTACCAACAGGTGTACGCTTTGAACCCTTCTATGATCAAGCCGATTTAATCACTAAAGCCGTTAGCACTGTTGTTGAAGCACTTGCATTAGCCTTTATCTTCATCGCTGTTGTATTGGCATTATTTCTGATGAATTTGAGAGCAACATTTCTGGTATTAATTTCGATTCCAATCTCAGTCGCTATCGCTTTAATGGTGATGTCTTGGTCGGGCTTATCGGCAAATTTAATGTCTTTAGGTGGTATTACTGTTGCCATTGGTATGTTAGTTGATGGTTCTGTTGTCATGGTGGAAAACATGTTTAAACATTTGCACCTCGCTGATCAAAATAAACTGAGTCAACAACAAGATATCCCTCTTAGGTTAAAAGAAGCAGGTAAAGAAGTTGCTCGCCCGGTATTTTTCGCAGCGGCCATTATTTTGGTTGTATTCACACCATTGTTTAGCTTCGAAGGGGTTGAGGCTAAGCTTTTTCAACCCATGGCAATTAGTATTATTTTAGCTGTTATTTCTGCCATTTTAGTCGCGCTATTTGTTGTTCCAGCCCTTGCAACTTTCGTCTTTAGAAAAGGCGTTAAAATAAAAGAAAGTTTTGTTTTAAAACCTTTAGATAGCTGGTATCGAAAAGGCCTGAAAGCAGCGATGAAGCGTACCAAACTTGTGATTGTAGCTTCAATAGTTCTACTTATTGGAGCGGTATCTTTAGTGCCTCAAATAGGGACAGAGTTTGTACCTGAACTTGAAGAAGGTACCATTAATCTTAGAGCAACATTAGCGCCTTCATCAAGTTTAGCAACAGCACTCTCTGTTTCCCCCATTCTTGAAAAAATGCTCATGACATTTCCTGAGGTCGAATATACGCTAAGCCGTATAGGTCGAGCCGAAATAGGTGGTGATCCTGAGCCGGTTAATAACATTGAAATTTATATTGGTTTAAAGCCAGTATCACAATGGACTAGTGCAAAAAATCGTTTCGAACTCCAAGGGATAATGGCAGAGAAACTTGAACAATTTCCCGGATTATTACTTAACTTTTCACAACCCATCGCAACGCGTGTTGACGAATTGCTATCTGGGGTAAAAGCTCAACTTGCAATAAAGCTATTTGGCCCAGAATTAGACGTGCTTGCTAAAAAAGGGCAAGAAATTGAAACTGCTGTCAAACAAATTAACGGTGCAAAAGATGTCGCATTAGAGCAAATTGCAGGTGAGGCTCAATTGGTGATAAAACCGAAAAGGCAGCAACTTTCTCGTTTTGGTTTATCAGTGAGTGACGTAATGAATGTCGTTAAAAATGGCATTGGTGGTGTTAGTGCTGGACAGATCATTAATGGTAATGAGCGGTATGATATTTATGTTCGACTGGAAGAAAGATATAGAAGCACTCCGGAAACTATTGCAGATCTTCGCATTCAGTCACCCACTGGAGCATGGGTACGCTTAGGAGATATCGCTACTATCGCATTTGAATCGGGTCCTCCACAGATCCGCAGAGATGATGTTCAACGCCGAGTCGTTATTCAAGCCAATGTTCAAGGCCGAGATATGGGTAACGTTGTCGCTGATATTAGAGAAATAATTTACAGTAAAATAGATTTACCGACTGGTTACTCCGTGGTTATTGGTGGCCAATTTGAGAATCAACAGCGAGCACAAAAAAAGCTATTGATTGTGGTGCCATTATCTTTAGCGTTAATTGCTTTGTTATTATATTTTGCTTTTGGTTCTGTTGGTCAAGCGATGCTTATTTTGGTGAATGTACCATTAGCCATCATCGGGGGTGTTTTCTCACTTTACATAACAGAGCAATATTTATCTGTTCCTAGTTCAGTAGGTTTCATTACCTTATTTGGTGTTGCGGTACTCAACGGCGTCGTTATGGTGGAAAGTATAAACCAGCGTGTTAAAGAGGGACTTTCATCTTATAATGCAGTTTTTGATGGTGCGACATCTCGCTTGCGCCCCGTTCTAATGACCGCAATGACTTCTGCTTTAGGTTTAATACCTATGATGATGTCTGATGGCGTTGGCGCAGAAATACAACGCCCTCTTGCGAGTGTTATTGTCGGCGGACTGGTAACAGCGACTTTTTTAACATTATTTGTTTTACCTGTTCTCTATCAGTTGTTTTCCAAGAAAAAAATAAAACAACTAACAGGAAGTTGATAACATAAAACAGACAAAGCCTGAATAACGTATTATTCAGGCTTTTTATGTTCAGGAGGAACGGTATGTCACGATCACATGGATGTGAAAGAGTGACGATGGGTGGTCTATGCCCCATAACACTGACTTAAACAAAAATCAGTTCGACAGGTATGACCTGAACTTGGACAGATTAATATCAGAAAACATATTTGCCTGTTCCTAGCATGCGAGAGACACTGAGACTTAACTTTATTAGACGTTATTGGTCGACATCTTTAAAGGATAATAATAATTCAACTCAAGCCTTTGAATTAATGCTCAAAAATGCATTACCAACTATTTTCATCCAAGTTCAAGCTAAAAAGGTTAGACATCAAAAATATGGTAAAAAAAAACTTATTTGCTAAACAATAACTCAACAGACAGTACCTTAAATAGTAGCTGGATGTTAAGTATACCTTTATTCTAATAAAAGATGAGGATAAAGGTATCATCAGCCTATAGTAGAATGACACTGTAGCAGCATAGGTTCCAGAGGATTCAACGTCTACAATTATGCAGTTAAGATTATTTCGGTTGGTTTAGTGCGTTGAACAATCAAAGAGGCAGAACGAGTAATTTAAACTACGCTATAAAAAATAATAAGTGGACGGAATTTTGATGGATAAAAAATCAAAAAAGCCTGAATAACGAATTATTCAGGCTTTTTTTATGCGTATTGCTAAAGCAAAACTTGGTTAAAAAGAGATTATCTTTTTGCCAATTTCTCTTTAATACGTGCTTTACGGCCAGATAGCTCGCGCAAGTAGTAAAGTTTAGCTTGACGTACATCACCGCGACGTTTGACTTCAATAGAGTCAACAATTGGGCTATGTGTCTGGAATACACGTTCTACACCAACACCGTTCGAGATTTTACGAACAGTGAATGCAGAATTGATGCCACGGTTTTTAACAGCAATAATTACACCTTCAAACGCTTGAAGACGTGATTTATCACCTTCTGTAACTTTTACTTGTACAACAACAGTGTCGCCTGGTGCGAATGCTGGTAAATCTGTTTTCATCTGCTCTTTTTCGAGCATATCAATAATCTTACTCATAATACCTTCTTCCTAGAGTTCACAGGCATCAACAATTTCATTTGTTATCATCTTTAATAGAAGCTAACATTTTCTTTTGTTCCGCTGTCAGAGCTAGGTTAGTTAATAATTCTGGTCTTCTAGTCCATGTTCTTTCTAGTGACTTAAACATGCGCCATTGCTTTATGTGTTCGTGATTACCACTTAGTAACACTTTAGGTACCGACATTGCTTCTATTGAAGTGTCGAGTACTTCTGGCCTTGTGTAATGTGGACAATCTAACAAACCATCTGAGAAAGAATCTTGCTCAGCTGATTGATTATGTCCTAAAACACCCGGCACAAAACGTGCTACAGCATCGATCATATTCATTGCGGGGAGTTCTCCACCGCTCAGTACATAATCACCGACAGACCATTCTTCGTCGATTTCCGACTCAATTAATCGTTCGTCTATGCCTTCATAACGCCCTGCTATAAATAGCAGTTTATTATGTTGTGCTAATTCGCGTACACCAGCTTGGTCGAGTTTACGTCCCTGCGGCGACAAATATATAACCTTAACTTGTTCTTTATCAGAACTACTATTATCACCTGATGCAGAATCTGTAGCGATATTCGCGGCAGCTTTTGCGGCTTTAATAGCATCACGTAGCGGTTGCACCATCATTAACATGCCCGGACCACCACCATAAGGACGGTCGTCAACGGTTCTATGTTTGTCGTGCGTAAAGTCTCTTGGATTCCACTTATGAAATTCAATTAACCCGTTACGGATCGCTCGGCCTGTCACCCCATACTCTGTAATGGCGTCAAACATTTCAGGAAAAAGGCTTATCACCCCGTACCATCGTTTGTTTGTTGAAACGCTATTACTCAAGTTAGAAACCTGGGTCCCAGTCAACACAAATTTGTTTATTTTCAGCACTAACCGATTTTACAACTTGTTCAAAAAGATACGGAATTAAACGCTCTTTTTGACCGAAGCCATCATTACGATTAGCTTTTACAACCAGTACATCGTTAGCGCCAGTTTCCAAAATTTCAGAAACTTGACCAAGGTCGTAACCTTTGTCAGTAACAACAGTCATGCCGATTAGATCGCGCCAGTAAAACTCCCCTTCAGGTAATTCTGCTAGTACGCTTTCATTTACAAATATTTCTGAGCCAACAAGCTTTTGGGCTATATCGCGATCATCAATACCTGCTACATGAACAACAATTCCGTTATTGTGTTTGCGCCAATCAGATATTTCGACTGATTGAATTTTATTTCCTAATTTTAGAGACCAAGGAAAATAGTCTAATATAGCTTCGGTTTCATCAGTGAATGAATGAATTTTCAACCAACCTTTGATACCGTAAACTGCGCCTACTTTACCGAGGATGACTTCTTTATTTATTTCTTCCACAACGACTCCTAAACCTACTAAATTAATTAAGCTGCTACTTGAGCATCTTTTACTAACTTAGCCACACGATCAGATAAACCAGCACCTTGACCAATCCAATGGTTGATACGGTCTAGGTCTAAGCGTAATTTCTCAGCTTGACCTTCTGCTGTTGGGTTAAAAAAGCCAACTTTCTCGATGAAACGACCATCGCGAGAGTTACGGCTATCTGCAACAACAACCTGATAGAATGGACGCTTTTTGGCGCCGCCACGAGCTAAACGAATGGTTACCATATCGCCCTCTATTATTTAAAGTGTTAAAACGAATTTTCCAGACAATTTCTGACACCCTAGGTGACAGAAAAGCTCGCGTATTTTACGCTTCCTAGAATAAATAGCAAGTATAATAATTACTCGCGGTGATTGCTTGATGAGCTTTTCGTCTAATAACGATTAAAAGACATTAATTTAATAGCTGTATTTACACCTTTAAAAAGCAAAAAGATAGCAAACGCTACCTTTTAAAAGTGTAAATACTAGTAATACTTAACGGCCAAACATTCCGCCGCCCATACCACCGACACCACCTGGTGGCATCATGCCCTTCTATAGGATGTGGTCGCATCATTTTTATTTTTAAATGATGTGTAGCTTAACGGCCAAACATTCCGCCGCCCATACCTCCGGCACCACCTGGTGGCATCATGCCCTTCTATAGGATGTGGTCGCATCATTTTTATTTTTAAATGATGTGTAGCTTAACGGCCAAACATTCCGCCGCCCATACCTCCGGCACCACCTGGTGGCATCATGCCCTTCATAGAACGCATCATTTTTTGCATACCTCCTTTGCCTGACATTTTCTTCATCATCTTTTGCATTTGCGTAAATTGCTTTAATAAACGGTTTACGTCTTGTATTTGTGTACCTGAACCCGCAGCAATTCTTCGTTTTCTAGAGCCTTTAATAATATCAGGGCGCTCACGCTCACCTTTAGTCATCGAACTAATAATAGCTTCCATGCGCAAGGTAAGTTTATCATCCATTTGATCTTTGATTTTATCTGACATATTGCCCATACCTGGCAATTTGTCCATCATGCTTGTCATGCCCCCCATGTTTTTCATTTGCACAAGTTGTTCACGAAAGTCTTCTAGATCAAAGCCTTTACCGCTCTTGAATTTTTTCGCTAATTTTTCAGCTTTCTTTTTATCAACCTTTTGTTCAACTTCCTCGATTAAAGAAAGTACGTCACCCATGCCAAGAATACGAGAGGCAATACGGTCGGGATGAAAAGGCTCCAGCGCTTCAATTTTTTCACCTACACCCATAAATTTAATAGGTTTTCCGGTAATATGACGAATAGAAAGTGCAGCACCACCTCTAGCGTCACCGTCAGTTTTCGTTAAAATGATACCTGTTAATGGTAATGCTTCGCCGAATGCTTTAGCGGTATTAGCCGCATCTTGACCCGTCATTGCATCAACAGTAAATAATGTTTCTACTGGATTAATTGCAGCATGTAAGTCTTGAATTTCAGTCATCATGTCTTTATCAACATGTAAACGACCGGCAGTATCAACAATTAGTACATCGAATAAAAACTTTTTAGCATGTTCAATCGCGGCATTAGCAATATCAATTGGTTTTTGCGAAATGTCACTTGGGAAAAATTCAATACTAATTTCATTCGCTAAAGTTTCTAGCTGTTTAATTGCTGCAGGACGATATACATCAACACTTACGACTAATACTTTTTTCTTTTCACGTTCAGTTAAGTATTTTGATAGTTTTGCAACAGAGGTCGTTTTACCTGCCCCTTGCAAACCTGCCATTAAAACAACAGCGGGTGGAGCTGCTTTTAAATTAAGCGTCTCGTTCACTTCACCCATAGCATGTTCAAGTTCTTTTTGAACAATTTTTACGAAGACTTGCCCAGGCGTTAAGCTTTTAGAAACATCTTGACCAACCGCACTTTCTTTTACTTTGGCGATAAACTCACGAATAACAGGTAATGCGACATCGGCTTCGAGAAGTGCCATGCGCACTTCACGTAACGTTTCTTTAATGTTGTCTTCAGTTAATCGGCCTCGGCCACTGATATTTTTTAACGTTTTCGTTAAACGATCGGAAAGATTCTCAAACATGTTCGACTCTATATTGTGCTGAATATAAAAATTATTGCATATTATACGCACCAATAAAATAAGCGAAAGGATTAATACCAAATCCAATAAGTTTCTTCTCGCCCATTGGGGGAGTAATGTAATGAATTTTCTGTAACATTAATGACCATAAATAAGATAAATAAATCATCGTTCTTTGATGTAGAGCAATGCACCTTATGGTAAATATGATAAGCTGTGTCTTAGTTTAAATTTTACATAATTAACATAGTGAATGTCTTGGAATATTTATCTGCATTACTGACAAATTTTTTAGCCATAAGTTCTGAAGCAAGTCCTTGGTTATTATTAGGTTTACTCATCGCAGGTTTAATGAAATCTTGGGTGCCAACTCAGATTTTAAGTCAGCATCTGGGTGAAGGTAAACTCGCTATTGTTAAAGCCGCTTTTATTGGCGCGCCTTTACCTTTATGTTCTTGTGGCGTCATTCCAGTAGCTACTGAGCTACGCAGAAGTGGCGCATCAGCTTCAGCAACCTCTTCATTTTTAGTGGCAACTCCTGAAACAGGCGTTGACTCCGTTTCCGTTTCTTACGCATTATTAGGCCCAGTGTTTGCTATTTATCGACCGATAACAGCGATTATTTCTGCCATTATCACCGGCCTTCTCGTTTCAACGACTAGAAAAGAAGATATATCTTTACCGATGGATTCAAGTGATGAAGTGAAATCTTGTTGTTCGAGTAAGCATAAACCTGAACCGACTCCAGAACCTGCAGCAGTAAAAACGTCATGTTGTGATAGTAGAAAACCAGCAAATAAATCAGAGAACTTTCTCAGTAAAACCCTTTCAGGTATTCATTACGCGGCCACCAAACTTATTGACGATATAATTATTTGGTTATTAGTGGGGCTAATATTTGCCACACTCATAAAAACATTTCTCCCTGAATCTTTTCTACTAAGCTACGGCAGTGGTTTAGGCGCAATGTTAGTGATGATCGCTATTTCAATCCCTATGTATATTTGTGCAACCGCTTCTACGCCTGTAGCCGCTGGTTTCATTTTAGCCGGAATATCACCCGGTACTGCATTAGTCTTTATGATGGCAGGGCCTGCAACTAATATTTCAACCTTAGGTGTCATTAAAAACGAAATGGGTAGCGGTGTTTTAATCAGGTATTTATTAGGTATTTCATTAAGTGCTATTGGTTTTGGTTTATTATTAGATTCAGGCTTAGCGTTCTTCAATGTAAATATTGTACAACAAATGCAGCATAGCCATGAATTATTACCTTTTTGGTTTGGGCTATCCTGTGCAGGTTTAATTGCTTTATTATCGATTAAACCATTGAGAAAATTAGTTTTATAACTTTAGTATCTGGTGTATTACATGCATTCTGATAGAATCGTTTTCCGATATATTACTTAACTTTTAAATTCTAGTGTGGGAGCACGTTGTGAGTTTTTCCGATATTTTTTCTTTGATTGCTTTTTTAGCTTATACTGTTGCGACTTCTGCAATGTTACTACGCTTATTTCACCCTAAAGGGCCAAATTTAGTTTTCGTATTGTTTTTTGGTTGCTTAGCCATGGTATTGCATACGTTAAGTAATGCACAATTCTTAGTCGCTCAGGCTGATATCAACTTTGCTTTGCCAAATGTTATCTCTTTAGTCAGTTTAATTATTTGTTTATCTATTTCAGCATTTGCTCTGCGTTTTAAGGTTAATTTACTCTTACCCGTTATTTATGGTTTTGCAGGTATTTGGCAACTACTTATGGTGTTCATACCCAGCGTAGAGCAAGCGCCATTAATAAATCACGAGTTTAGTGTGATAAGTCATGTAACACTTGCTTTATTGTCTTATTGTATTTTGATCATTGCCACGCTTTATGCCTTTCAAGTCGCTTATATCAATGTAAAATTAAAAACAAAAAACTTAACGGCAGTGAGTCATTTACCGCCGTTAATGCAAGTTGAAGGTCAGTTGTTCTTAATTTTAGCCCTGGGCACTAGCTTTCTTTTACTTAGCCAAGTGATTGGATTTTTATTCTTAGATGGCATGATCTCAAAAGAAAATTTACATAAAACCGTATTATCAATTTTAGCTTTTCTGGTATATTCAACTACACTCTGGGGCCATTATAAGAAAGGTTGGCGTGGTCACCGTGTATTAATATTAACGATATCAGGCAGCTCTCTTTTAACATTGGCTTACTTTGGTAGCCGTTTTGTTAAAGAGTTTATTTTACTTTAAATTTAATATCGTGATCGTTGAGAAAATAACGAATTAATATTTGCTTAGCGGTTTAGTTAAAAACAACATAAGGTTCCTTTTTTGGACAACATATCAACGGAAATTCTATTTGCCACACTTGGCATTCTTATTATTTGCTCAGCCTACTTTTCAGGGTCTGAAACTGGCATAATGTCGCTTAATCGTTATAGGTTACGTCATCTGGAAAAACAGAATCATCGAGGTGCGAAGCGTGTTAGTAAACTGCTTTCTCGTCCAGATAAACTTATCGGGCTGATTCTTATTGGCAATAATTTGGTTAATATTTTTGCTACCTTGATAACAGGTATAATAGCCGAACGCTTATATGGAGACGCAGGAATTTTTTATGCCGGTCTATTATTAACTTTAGTTATATTGATTTTTGCTGAAGTTACGCCAAAAACATTAGCGGCTTTGTACCCTGAGAAAATCGCATTTCCGAGTTCAATTATCCTCTCTTTGTTATTAAAAATATTGTTTCCATTTGTGGTTGCCCTTAACTGGATCACCAATGGTTTATTAATGTTAATCGGGATCAGTCCAGAACAAAGGCAAGAGCACAGTTTAAGTTCTGAAGAACTGAGAACAGTGGTGAACGAATCGGGGGCAATGCTAGCAAAGCGCGATCAAAATATGTTAGTCGGTATTCTTGATCTAGATAAAGTCACGGTTGAAGATATTATGATCCCACGTAACGAATTAGTGGGTATTGATATTAATGATGACTGGAAAAAGATCCAGAAAAAATTAGCCCAATCAAACCATACAAGGGTATTACTTTACCGCGATAATATGGATGACGTGGTCGGTTATATTCATCTGCGTGACGCATTAAAATTATTATTTAAGAATCAATTCACAAAAACTACATTAATCCGTGCTGTAAAAGAACTTTATTTCATTCCAGAAGGTACAACCCTTAATGTTCAATTATTAAAATTTCAACATGCTAAGGAACGTTTAGGCTTAGTTGTTGATGAATATGGTGATATTCAAGGTTTAGTGACATTAGAGGATATTTTAGAAGAAGTTGTTGGAGATTTCACTACGACGATGGAACGAACCACCAGTGAAGAAGTACATGTACAACCTGACGGAAGTTACTTAGTTGACGGTAGCGTAACCGTACGTGATATTAATAAAGAAATGACATGGTTTTTCCCAACAGATGGTCCTAAAACGTTGAATGGTTTGATCATCGAATATTTAGAAGACATTCCAGAAGCTAATTTAAGTGTTCGCATTGCTGGATACCCGTTAGAAATTGTTGAAGTTTCAGATAACATGATCAAAACCGTTCGAATTCTTCCAGAGCTATATGTAAGTACGGAGAAAGATCAGTAGCGTTAATTTCTCCTAATACTTATATAATTTAAAGGCCTTAAATCATCATTTACAGGCCTTTTTTTATGTTTTCTTATCAATCGGGTGTCATTATATTTTGATGCGCTTATTTTACCTTTTGTGGATAATACCATCAACCAACAAAGTTATTCACAAAGTTATTCACACCATATGATCTAATAGGGATCTTTCCACAATTTCTGTGGATAACAAAACGCAGCCCAATAATAGCCAGCCCTCACATAATGCAATGGATTTTTTTAAAGTTTTCGAAGTTTTTTTTACAATAATCTTAATTAGTTAAAACGTAGGCGTTTTCGAGCATTAGTACAATAAGACAAATATTTTAAGTCAGATTTGTACAATCTAAAATATATACGTTTACTGTAGTAGATTTAGCCCTAAAGATTAAAAAGCATGCTATTTTTACAAAAGAGCATGCTTTTTATTTATTTTTAACTTTCGATTAAAGGCTTATTAATCAAAAAACAATCGCCACAACCAGCCGTGGTTTAAATCATTCTCGCAACTTTTTAACTGGCTGCTGTAGCGCCTAGATCGGTTATCAACTTTTCTTGAAACTTTTACCAGCCAAGGTTTCTTTTTATAAGATTTCTTCTTAAATCCGCCCCAGCCTTCGTGATAATTTAAGTATTGATTGTAGGCATCCCATTTTGAAACTTTATTAATTTTTTGCGTTTTAAAAATAAACCAACCCATGAAATCAATGGCATCTTCAAAGTCATCACGGTCTGCTCCTGAATTATCTGTTTCTCGAACATAATCAGCCCAGGTCATGGTTTTTGCTTGTGAATAACCATAGGCTGTACTTACTCGCCCCCAAGGAATAAAGCCTAACAAATAGTCTCTAGGTGGTAAGGCGTCAGCTCTAAATGAACTCTCTTGGTACATCATACTCATGGGCACATGAATAGGCACCCCCCAGCGCTCTCGAACTTCTTTGGCAGCAAAATACCAATCACGGTGTTCTCGAAAAATTTCACAAATATTTTCAGGATTTTTCGGAGGTGAAGTTGCACAACTTGAAAGTAATATAATGCTGAACATTGAAATAAAAAAAGGTTTAATAAAGGGCATAACATCAATACGTTATTGAATTAGATATTGGTATCATGCCAGAAAGATTGAGTTATACCAAGTGCAGTCATTAATTGATCACTTAGTTACATTTTATGGCTTCTAGACAATGCATTAATTGCAGATTGTGGGTTGAAAGGATATATAAAAAATACTTTTCAATTTAAAATAAACTTTATTGAACTAAACTGAATATTGTTGTTCTTACTTTATAAGTGTTTTATGTTTCCCTTAGTAATTATGTTTTTATGACGCATCCCTTTTTAAGAGATGCTTTTTTTTTGCTTGAAATTTGACGTAAAAAAAGAATAGTAAATTTATTAAAATATGATGTTTTGTGATAAAGGGAGAAACATCATAAAAGTAAGTCTAATATCGTTGAAAGTAAAACCTTGCAGCCTTAGTTATTGATATGAAAAAAGCGCGTAATCTATACGCGCTTTTTTGTTTTCATATATTGACTAGCCCTAAATAAGGTTAACTAGCAAAGTAATCCGATAAAAATGTATCAAAATCTAGTTGATCAGAATCTTCAATAGCTTTTTGTTCTTCAATCGACTTTACTGCTGCTGCTGCAAAGTACGCTTCACTATATATTTGATAATCACTATCGAGCGACTTCTGACGATACTCTTGTGCTTGTTGCAAAGCTATTTTTGTTAAGCTTTTATCTTGATTAACAACACAGTCGAGCAGTTTAGCAGAAGGCGTTAAACTCGGATCAGTCAATTTTTCATGTTCATTTAATAATGCTTGAGTATATTTGTCGCCGCCATGTGCGTTATCTAATAATTTTGCGACTTTCCCCATTTCTGAGAAAATCTCGATTCCCCAATCTTTAACTGATTTATCACAACCATTATCATTGAGTAGTAACTGTGGGTCTCTTCCTCGTACAACAACTTCATCCATATTAGCATCACAGTTTTGTTGCTGTTCACAGCTAAATAACGGGCTATCTGCTAAGGCACAATAGGTTATAAAAACATCCAGAAAGTAAACTTGTTCAATGCTTATACCTGTATCAGAAAATGGATTAACATCAAGCGCTCGAACTTCAATATATTCCACCCCTCTATTTCTCAATGCCTCAGAAGGTTTTTCACCAGTTTTAGCAACTTGTTTGGGACGGATAGGCGCGTAAAGCTCATTTTCAATCTGCAGAATATTACTGTTAAGCTGTTGATATTTACCATCAACTTTAACTCCTAACGCAGCAAATTTTTCCGAAGGAAGATTGATCGCATTTTGTACACCATCTAAATAACCATCTAAGTCGTTATAACAAATTTGCAATGATGACTGTTCGCTGTTTGTGTAACCTAAATCACTCATTCTTAACGAAGTGGCATATTCAAGATACATATAACCACTCGTTGATTTTTTAAAAGGTAGTGAAGTGGCTTTATTTTTTAGAAATGAACCACAAATTGCTGGTGAGCTGCCGTAAAGGTAGGGTATCAACCAGCAATAGCGTTTGTAATTACGCAATAATGAAAAATATTTTTCTGAAATAAAGTCATTCGTTGGCGCATTACTTGCTGAAATCTGTTGCATGCTTTGCCAAAAGTTTTGCGAAAAAGAGAAATTAAAATGAATACCAGAAATCACCTGCATCATACTGCCGTAGCGATTTTTTAAGCCCTGACGATATGCGGTTTTCATCAAACCTACATTCGATGACCCATAGTTAGCCAGTAGAATTGCATCTTCATTATCAACAAAACAAGGCATACTCATGGGCCACAGTAATTCACCATCAATTTGGCTTAACGTGTACTTTTGAATATCTTGTAATTGTGCAATGGTTGTTTCAGCATCAAAACTTACGGGAGTGATAAACTCTAATAACGTTTCTGAATAGTCCGTAGTAATATAAGGATGTGTTAACGCAGAGCCTAAACTTTTATAATGGGGTTTTAATGACAAGCGTCCTTCTTGCAAAACGCGTAATCCTTCACGTTCTATTCCTCGTCCAATGCCCGTTAAGGAAGATAGATGTTCGTCTTGGCTAAAGGCCATTACATAGTCGTTAAAAGAAAGTTTCAAAATAATCCCTAATACATTAAGCGTAAGCTGCTATTCACTATTTGAGGGTAATAATTAACTTTTCAATACTTTAAAGTATTAAAAAACAATCTAAAACGAGATCCTCAAAATAAATATACCAATAGGACTAATTTATCGCCCTTTTTAGTATGAGTTCTTTTCCTCAAAACACCAGACCGTTCTACTCGAGATTTATTTTCAAAATAAAACACAATCGTTAGCCAAAGCAGTTTCTAAACATTTACGCTTACGGTAAAGTGTTGAACAAAATAATAATAATAAGGAAATAAATAAATCATGCAAGATAGTCCTTTATCATTACTTCCTCCCCTAGTCGCAATTATCATTGCCGTTTGGCGAAAAAACGCCTTGTTAGCTTTATTTTGCGGTTTAATATTAGCGACAATAATGTCTACAAACTGGCAATTAACAAGCGGTTTAACCGATGGTTTTTTAGCCATTAGCGGTGTATTTACCTCTACCAGTAACCTTTACATTATTTGTTTCAGTTTATTAATTGGCTCTTTAGTAACTTTGATGAATAAATCAGGTGCGGTGAATGGATTTATCCAAAAGCTGTCATCATTAAATTTAGTAAAAAATTCTCGTCAGGCCAGTATGTTGCCAACAATTATTGGTACCAGTATATTTACTGACACGAATTTAAGTATGTTTACTGCGGGCATGGCAAGCCAGAAATTATTTGATAAATATAAAATGAGTCGCGCAAAACTAGCGTACCTTATCGATTCAACTTGTGCACCAGTGAGCATCTTATTATTAGTAAATGGTTGGGGCGCCTATGTTTTAGGATTGTTAGATGATTATCAACTTTCTGATTCTGTTGGTGTTTTAATTGGCACGGTTAGTTATAACTTTTATGCGATAATTGCTATTTTATTGGCTTTTTATACCGCTTACAGCGGCAAACTTTATGGCCCAATGAGAAAAGCAGAGTCGTTGGTAAAAGAGCAACAACAAGACTTAGTCAACAAAACGGCTCCGGCTTATATTATGTGGCTCCCCTTACTGTCGCTTCTTGTAGTTACTTTAGTTTTATTGTGGATAACCGGTGATGGTGATATTCGTCGTGGCTCAGGCTCATTTTCAGTTTTTTGGTCAATCACCAGTTCCTTCCTTTTACTCGTTCTATTGATTACTTTTCACAAGCTGCTTAACTTTAAAGAAATCACCACAAGTTCAGCAGAAGGCATTAAGAACATGTTCCCTGTTGTGGCGATATTAGTATTATCATTTGCTTTTGGAGCTGCGATAAAGGACTTAGGTACAGGTATTTATGTCAGTGAACTATTTAATGTCGAGTTACCCCTATATTTAATGGCTCCGGTTATCTTTATTGTCGCTGCGTTAATGGCTTTTGCCACAGGAACATCTTGGGGTACTTTTGCAGTATTGGTACCTATTGCTGTTCCGATTGCCCAGCAAAGTGGTTTACCCATAGAGTTTTTAGTCGCGGCTGTTTTAGGAGGTGGCATATTTGGTGACCACGCCTCTCCTATTTCAGATACAACCATTGTGGCATCAATTGCCAGCGGCTGTGATCATTTCGAACACGTTAAAACGCAACTACCTTACGCCTTATTTGGCGGAGTAATTACTATAATTCTTTATATATTTGTCGGTTTAGGACTTTCATAAATGCAACCAATTAACTTTATTTCTGACCATGATGATTTCATCATTGTCGAAAAACCAGCTGACGTTAACTTTCATGATGAAGGTGATATAAATAATGGTTTTTTTAATCAAGTAAAAAAACAAGGTAAGTTTGATGACTTATTTCCCATTCACCGCCTTGATAAAATGACATCTGGTTTAATTATTTTCGCTAAAAATTTATCTGCAGCTCAAACGTTTCAACAATTATTTGAACAACATAAAGTTGAAAAATATTACCTTGCGATAAGTGATAAAAAACCGAAGAAGAAACAAGGTCTGATTAAAGGTGATATGGAGAAAAGTCGTCGTGGCATGTGGAAGTTAGTTCGTAGCCAAGAAAAGCCCGCGATAACACAATTTTTCTCTTACCCGTTAACCGCAGGAAAGCGGCTATATTTACTAAAACCCCATAGTGGTAAAACACATCAAATACGGGTAGCGTTAACAAGTATTGGTTCACCAATATCAGGTGATCCTATCTATTCAACTCATGATTCGTATAAAGAAAAACGAGGGTATTTACACGCATATGCGCTGAACTTTACTTTTAATGAACAAACATATCGGTATGTTCTTCCTCCTTCTTTTGGCGAAGCGTTTTTAAGTGAATCTTGTCAACAACAATTAACCCAGCTCACAGAGCCTTGGTCTTTTCCTTGGCCAAAAGTGAAATAACACCCGTTAAAAACAACCAAGATTACTTTGAAAAAAATCAAGAAAAACGCGTGTTTTCTTAGGAATACTTCGACTTTGATAAAGTATTGATAATTGTTGAGCAATCGGAGCACTCGTTAAACTTACCGGTTTAACTAAGCCACTTTGATTATCACCTTGAACCAAATATTCAGGTAATTTTGCCAAGCCTAAATTTCGCTTTACTGCAGCAAGTCGCATTTCAGGGCTTGATAGCACCATAAAAGCTTTAGGCTCAATCGCGGTAGTATTACTATCACCTCGAAAAAGCCATAATTGATTTTCTTGGGACAAAATACATTTACTTTTAACGAGCTCTTCTGGTGTGATTTTTTCAGACTGAAAACTTTTAGTTGCACAATAAATAGCTTGTGGAAAACTTAATAACGTTTTTGCAATCCAATTTGACGCAGGTAATGTTTGCTCATGTAATACAAAAATCAAATCATAGCTTAAATCTTGTTCAGGGATTTCTTGAGAATAATGCTGACAGTGTATAGAGACATCAGGATAAATTATGGCAAACTCTGAAATAAGCTCAGCCATTACTTGATTAAAAAACTCTAACGGCAGCAATATCTTGAGCTTTCCTTTAGGAAGAGAAACAAAGTCACTAATACTCGCTTCAGCACTCTTTAAAGCTTCTACGTGCGGTTTACAGGCTATAAATAACTGTTCTCCTGCTTCTGTTAATTGTTGTGACCGTGTTGTTCTAACCAACAATTGACTGCCCAATTCCTTTTCAAGTAGCGCCAAACGCCGGCTTAATTTAGATTTAGGAAGCCCAAGTAAACGGGCAGCAGATGTTAACGAGCCAGACTCAACAATCGTTAAAAATAGTGATAAGTTATCTAAATTTTGCATACCTACACCCTTATTGTTCCAAAAACAGAACAATCGATTCTATTAAATCAGGCTAATCAAGTAAAGTTAAGTCAGATAAACTCCTTCTTGTTGAAGCAATTAATCCCAAGAGGAGCAGAAATGAGTAACGTAATAGAAATAAATAGCGAACAGTTCGCGACAGAAGTTGAACAGCATACGGGTAAAGTTTTAGTAGATTTTTATGCACCATGGTGTGGACCATGTAAAATGATTTCACCTATTGTTGATCAAATTTCAACAGAGTTTGATACGTTAAAAGTGGTAAAGGTTAATGCTGACAATGCTCAAGAATTAATGGCTAAATTTGGAATTAGAGGCATTCCAACTTTATTACTAATAGAAAATGGCGAGCTAATTAATACCAAAGTAGGTGCAGCATCATTATCTCAAATGAAAGAATTTGTGGCTTAGAGTTTTAGTTTTGAACATCGTCGTTCTCTGTCAATCATGACAAGGAACGACGATATTACAATTTTTTAAAATAGATTCAGTGAATGAATAAATACTATGCCAATTGCTGTCGGGCAAACAAACTTAGTATACCAAGGCCAAATTTTCCAAAAAACACTATGTTCTGCGTTATCATTGCCTTCTTTTAATTCCATTAACACATCATTTCTGTGCCAAATCCAGCCGACGAAGACACAACATAACATTGCAATAATGGGTTGTCCGTATTCTGTTGCAATCGTAGCAACTAAGCCCAACATCACATCAACATTGCTGATTATGCCAATACTGATCAAGAAAATGATTAAACCAATAATCTTAGTCGCTTTTTTTCGAGCCATACCATGTCGTTCAACAACATAAGACACTGGACCTTCAAGCATAGATATTGACGAAGTTAATGCCGCTACCGACATCAGTACAAAAAAGGTAAAAGCGACAAATAATCCAATATAGCCCATAGAAGAAAATAAGCTTGGCAACACGGCAAAAACGAGCCCAGGTCCTGACACTAAACTACCATCATCAGCAAAAATTGTTACGCCTTGTGCTTGCGCTACGTACATTGCAGGAATAATTAATAAACCCGCTAAAAAAGCAATCGATACATCAATGAGCGTAACTTGCGCACCTAGTGTAACTAAGTTTTCTTTCTTAGAAATATATGACCCATAGATAATCATCACGCTCGTACCAAGCGATAGAGAGAAAAACGCTTGTCCTAGAGCACTTATTAATAAATCAGGTTCAAATATTCGGGAAAAATCAGGATTTAAATAAGCATTTAATCCTTCACTAGCACCATCAAGCGTTAAAACGTAACCAATAAGAATGATCAATAAAACAATTAATAGTGGCATTAGCCGTTTAGACCATTTTTCAATGCCGTCTTCAACACCCTTTTGAATAATAAAGATGGTTAAGAACATGAAGATTGCAGTGAAAAGAGCATTACGGGTAAAGGATTGACTAATCACCCAATCAGCAACGTTAGTGACGCCGGCAATTCTTGCTATGGGCTCAATCGCATATGACATCATCCATCCTGCCAAAATGCCATAAAAGCTGAGTATTAGCGCTGCACAAATAACACCACCAAAACCAACAAAAAAAGCGAACCGTTTATGAAAGAGGGTACGAGACATTTTTTGTAATGATGTAACAGCGTTTGCTTGTCCGTATCGACCAATAAGTAATTCAGCCATAAAAGCAGGGTATGCTAAGCAAAATGCTAACACGAGATAAACCAAAACAAATGCAGCGCCACCGTTGCTTGCTGTTTGCGTTGGGAAGCCCCAAATATTTCCTAAACCAACAGCCGATCCGGCCGCTGCCATGATAAAACCAATGCGAGAACTAAACTCACCTCTTGATGCACTCATTAACGTAATCTTTATTATTTTTAGAATGCGGTTAATCTACTTAATGTGCTAACAAATAAACAGTGTTAATTACGTAAATTTTAGCAATTTATCACTATAATCGTGTATTGCATGTAAAGATAAGGTTACTCAAAGAGTAAACTTAAACGTTTACGCATAAAAAAACAGCACAAAATGTGCTGTTTTTTATGAGCTTAAAAAAGTTCAGTGCCTAAAATAAGGTGCTAAAACATATTTAAGAAACATTAGTCTCGAAAGTTATTAAACTGAAACGATTGATCAAGGTCACCTTCACGAATTAATTGCATCACAGCTTGTAAGTCATCACGTTTTTTACCCGTAACACGTACTTGCTCACCTTGAATAGATACTTGCACTTTTAATTTACTGTCTTTAATGAGCTTAACCACTTTTTTAGCGACTGGTTGCTCAATACCTTCTTTAAATGAAAGGTTTTGGGTAAACGTTTTACCCGTATGTTCAGTATTAGAAAGGGTTAACGCTTTAGCATCTATATTACGTTTTGCTAGCTGGCCGCGCACCATATCAACTAATTGTTTTACTTGAAAGTCACCCTCAGCTTTTAATATTACGTTTGGCTTTTTCCACTCGATACTTGCTTCAACACCGCGAAAATCAAAACGAGTCTCTAATTCTCTCTTACAATTATCCGTTGCATTTCTTACTTCTTCCAAATTAATTTCGGAAACGATATCCATTGATGGCATGATCTTGGCCTTTCGGTAATTCAATAATATAAGTGGTGTAATCTTAACAAAGCACCACTAGCGGGTAAAGGACATCGCAACGGCTATTTTCACATGTTATGATGAATTATTATAAACTTATAGATTCATAAATTTACGTTCTCATGAAAAGTTACATTAAATTATTAATAATATTAGTTGCGTTGCTCATTTTTGTACCACTGTTTTTAATCCCTAGTGAGTTAAAAATGGCAGTACTCAATAAAATACAAATAGACACGGTTGGCCATATTATTGGTTTTTTTGGACTCACGTGGATATTAGTGCGTTTATTCAAATTACCTTTGCTCAACACCGTTATTTGCCTATTTTTTTACAGTGCCCTGACTGAATTAAGCCAATATTATTTAGGTTTTCGCAGCGGTGAATTTTTTGATTTTGTGGCTGATGTTGTGGGGATTTCTCTCTTTGCTATTTTCCAGTGGTTACTCGTCATTTATGGCAAACCTCAACATTTGAAAAATTAATATGAATACGGTTATTGTTGGTCAAGGTGCTATAGGTTTACTTTGTTATCACCGATTTTCTCAGCTTAAAAAGGATAATGGATTAATTTCACTATTGCCTTCAACAAAAACGTCACTTACACAATATTCTTTTTGTGAAATTAATGGCGAGGCTAAAAACTTCCCTTTAACGCTTGCAAATAATCAAACATTAACCTGTGCACAACTTATTGTTGTTTGTGTAAAATCTTACCAAGTTGCAGACGCTTTGAAAGGCATTCATCACCTAATTGCTGACGACGCTATTATTATTGTTACGCACAATGGTTTAGGAACACTTGAAGAAATATCCTATTTACTTAAATCGTCTCAATCTTTGTTTGCCTTATTGTTGACACAAGGCGCTAAAAAAATAGCTGATTATCAAATTGAACATACCGGAGAAGGCGAAAGTAATTTTGGTCTTGTTTGGGGGAAACCTGTAGCTGAAAAAAATAGATGTTTACTAGAACTTATGACACAAAGTCTTCACCCGGTAAACTTTCAAGAAAACATAAAACAAGCTCAGTGGGAAAAATTAGCAATTAATTGTGTTATCAATCCACTTTCCGCACTAAAAAATATTGATAATGGCAAAATAAACCAACAAATTTACCGAGAGACAGTTAGAAGTATTATCAAAGAAGTTGTTAACGTAGGGGCAAAAGAAGGTGTGGAATTAGCTGAAGCTTTATTACTGAGTTTGGTTACAAAAGTTGCTAAGCGTACTAAAAACAACACCTCGTCGATGCGTGCAGATATTATAAACAAACGCCGCACCGAAATAGATTACATCAACGGTTATATTCACCGTTTGGGCGAAAAACACCAACTAGCCACACCGATGAATACAAAGTTATGGCTAGCCGTAAAAGTACTTGAGAAGCGATACTTACCTCAATAAACGCTGTAATATTAAGGACGATAAACTTTAACGTTCTTATAGCCTTCACCCAATAAATAAAGTGCTTGAAGTTTACTCATTACACCCTGATCACAATACAGTAAATATTCTTTACCTTGATCTAGTTCACTAAACTTATTTGATAATTTATAAAAAGGGATATGAATAACGTTCACGTTCTCAAATGCTAACGGGTTCTCTTCTTCTTCTTCCGGGCTGCGAATATCAATAACAATATCCTCGTTAGAAAGATCTTCTACAGTATCAACCGCATGAATCTCTTCTTCACTTTCTTTGCCGATATCACGTATATCGTAAACACGCGTTTCTTGAACAACTTTGTCTAAAACATCAAAATCAAAATTTTCTTCTTCTGCTTCAATTTTAGATAAAATGGCTTTTACTGTTGGCCGCTTTGAAATAACGCCACAATACTCAGGAATTGTTTTAGCAAAATCTTCAGTACCAATTTTACGCGCAATATCAATAATATCTTGTTTATCATAAGCCACTAATGGACGAAGGATTAACGTATCAGTTACTCTGTCTATCACGTTTAAATTTGTCAATGTTTGACTGGATACTTGACCTAATGCTTCACCCGTAACTAAAGAAGCTATATTCGCTCGTTTAGCTATTTGAGCAGCAGCACGCATCATCATACGTTTAAGAATTACGCCCATCTGACCGTTTTCTACATTTTCTAAAATTTCAGCAACAACGGGCTCAAAATCAACGGAGAAGAACTTAACTTTATGTGATGCTCCAAATTTGTTCCACAAGTAGTAACTCACTTGTTTAACGCCGACTTCATGAGCGGCACCACCTAAGTTAAAAAAACAGTAATGGGTACGAGCACCCTTTTTGATCATCTGAAAACTAGAAACACCAGAGTCAAAACCACCAGACATTAATGATAATACATCTTCTTGGCTCGCAATCGGGAATCCACCTAATCCTTCATGACGTTCTGCTACTATAAATAAATTTTCATCTTTTATTTCTAATCTGATCGTAACATCAGGTTTTTTCAATTTAACTTTTGCTGATTCAACATG